>Ga0182240_100076_pt1 | contig 48209 bp, 53 predicted proteins | sample hydfrates4_PW_90_FD_145594 | JGI IMG/M metagenome (GOLD analysis project Ga0182240, IMG submission 145594) | Subsurface microbial communities from deep shales in Texas, USA - hydraulic fracturing test 4_PW_90 | ecosystem: Environmental > Aquatic > Deep subsurface > Shale gas/oil reservoir >...
CTCACCTTGATCAGAACTGCCGATATGGCGAACATGCTAGGTCGTCAGAATCAAGCCAGGCCGGGGAAAGAGAAACAGACTAAGCAAGTATTAGGGGTATCACCACCACCTTCAAGGGCGTGAAGAATTCATCCTGCTGGGTACTCCCAGCGAAGAGATTGTCCGGTTTGGATGAAGGGTATTTTATTCGGGATCTATTATACGAGGGCGTGAAGAAGTAGTCAAGCAGTCTGCAGCAAGCGGCTTTCCGAGAGATACTTACCCGCTGTACGAGAATAATTGCGGAGCGAACGGAGGAAACCACCGGGGCACCCGAGCACCAAAAGCAACTTTTAGCACAATAGAACCGTCCCCATGTGCACTTTCTTTTTTCTGCAACAAACTACCTTTAGACATTCTACCCCGTATACATGCCAAGCAATCTTTGTTACAATGTATAATTGGGTAGGTGTTACTAATGAAATGGCTAATTCCAATACTTCTTTTTTTGACAATCAACGAATACCTTGCACGCCAAAAAAAACTAAAAAAGAATAATAACATCGGCGCATTATTCCACCTTATAGCATTAATATTCCTTTTTATTGCACTGGTATTGGTGACTTACTTTGTTTTAACGGGAAGGGTGTAAAAACAATGGATACTTTAAAGTGCATTATTTTACGTTTTTCCAACGACCTTTACGACTGTGTCTTTAATATTTGGCAAAAAGACATTCCTATTTACGTAGCCTGGGAAGACAAAAAGGGATATCCGCTTCCCCGCAAAGACGAGTGGGTATTAATTGCCTGTGACCCTTATGATATTGATTCCCCATACAAGGGCCATTATGTAATGCTGGCAAGGGCTGAATCAGATCCCAGGCCGGAAAAAAGAGATCCGGAAGGGAAAAAGAAGGGAATCCATCTAACGGACCATATTCTTTTACCAGAACCTGTAAAAATGGATCTCCCCGGTGGCAGAGAGTTTTGGAGGGAATTACCCCTGGAAGAGGTTAAGACAATCGTCAAGCGGGGCGGCTTAGAAGACCTTACTTTATAATTTAAAATAAACCCCTCATAAAGAGGGGTTTTGTTTATCCGAGTACAGCCTTTTTAAATTCTTCCAAGCCGATACGATCGATAAAACGAGCTGTTCTTTCCTTCTTTCTTGCATTTTCCCGGTAGTAATCAAGACACTTTTTAACAAGCTTCACAACTTCATCTTCATTAAGCCCTTCGGCCAAGAAATCACCAATACGGGGACGCCCACCGGAATTACCTCCGAAAATGACGGTCCACCCACTCTTTTTACCGAAAATGCCCACGTCCCGCACATAACCTTCGGCACAATTCATTGGGCATCCGGAAACACCGATTTTAGCCTTGGCAGGCAGTTCCATACCCACAAAAGTTTGGTCAAGCTTTCCCCCCAGCCCAAGGGAGTCTTGCAGCCCAAACCTGCACACTGCGGTCCCCGGGCAAGCCTGTACATAATGCATGCATAATTCCACGGCCCGTCCAATTTCGATACCAAGATCGTCCCATACATCATCAATTACTTCAGGTTTTAAACCCACCAAAGCAAAACGTTGCCCTGAAGTTATCTTTATGATTGGTATTTCATACTTTCGGGCTACTTTGGCAATAGTTTCCAGGGTGTCGGGATTAACTAATCCCATTGGTGTTCTGGGGACAATGGCATATGTCTCTTTGTCCCGTTGAATAAAAGCTCCCTTTGGTGTATCTGTCACGATTTTAAAACTCCCCTTTAACTTTATTTTTTTAACCGGCAAAAAGGTTGATTAACATGTCCAATCACAAAAAATATACCAGCAAAAATTGAAGATTGCAACTTTTTCTTTCTCTGGTTGATTGAAAAACCCCCGGGGATTCTTCCCCGGGGGTTATTGAAATACCTTATTAAATATAGGCCTGAGGCATTCAGGGTTTTCATAAACTACGTTGCCTATTACGATAGTATCGGCCCATTTTAACATTCTTTGCGCCTGGCCCGGACGAGTTATTCCCCCGCCGTATATCACATGTATATTCTCACTCTTTCCGGCAACAGCTTCAACCAGGGAAGGATCACCGAAAACCCCGCTGTATTCAATGTAAATTACAGGAATACCCAGTAATTTTTCTGCAAGTATTGAATAGGCCACAGCATTTTCGGCATCCACCGGCATTGCACCGGTAACAATCCCCGCCATGGAGACAGTATTGCATATAACATAGCCTTCAGTTAAAACTTTATTCCAATCAATACTGTCTTGATATTTCTTTATTGCTTCGTGATGAAAGCCGGTAATCCATTGATAATGAGGAGAATTAAGAACCACCGGGATAAAATAAGCATCAACCCCTTCGATAACAACAGAAGGGTCCGAAATTTCCTGCACCACCGTGCCGGTATAACCGGCTCGACATAAAACATCGAGCAACCACATTGTATTTTCTTTGTTTATTCCTTGCGTCCCACCTAACACAATGGCTTCAGGATTGCAATCCAACACCGCGGACAAGGACTCTTGGGTGAGAATTTTATTTGGGTCCAATTTAATTATAACCCGCCAATGCCGCCAATTAACAGGATCCCACATACAGTATCGGTCCTCCAGGTTCCGTTACCTTATTTTCGGATTAATCCCTCACTACCGCCGGCCAAAAATTACATTGGCCTTGCGTGACACGTGATGCACCGTTTTAATATAGCGAACGGTACCTGTTCTTGCCCGCATCACCAGGGAAAACGTTTCGGCCATATCTCCCCCCAGCATCCTGACGCCCTTTAGCATTTCTCCGTCAGTTACGCCTGTGGCGGCAAATATAGCGTCATCTCCCCTAACCATATCATCCATACTCAGGATGCGGTTAATGTCCTCAATGCCCATTTCTTTACAGCGCCTGCGGTCATCATCATCTTCCGGCCACAAGCGTGCCTGCATTTCCCCGCCCATGCATTTTAAGGCTGCAGCGGCAATAACACCTTCCGGAGCTCCGCCGATACCCGCACAAATATCGATTCCCGTTTCCTCGAAGGCTGTTGAAATGGCTGACCCCACATCACCGTCACCAATCAACCGCACCCGAGCCCCTGCACGGCGGACTCCGTCTATAAGTTCCTTGTGCCTGGGCCTGTCCAAAATCATTACTATGCATTCCTCTATTTTTTTATTGTTTGCCTTGGCTACAATTTCCAATGTTTTTTCTATGGGATCGTCCAAGTGTATTTTCCCCGCTGCCCGGGGTCCTACAGCCAGTTTTTCCATATACATATCCGGTGCATGCAAAAGATTGCCCTTATCTGCCACGGCAACCACCGATAAAGCATTAGGAAGCCCCTTGGCCAAAATATTAGTTCCTTCCAAAGGATCTACAGCTATATCCACCTCCGGGCTATCCGAACATCCTACCTTTTCACCGATGTAAAGCATGGGCGCCTCGTCCATTTCACCCTCACCGATAACAACCGTCCCGTTCACGGATACGGTGTCAAACATGGCCCGCATCCCGTTTGTCGCCGCCTCATCAGCACCATGCTTCTGCCCCCTACCCATCCAGCGTGAGGAAGCCAGTGCTGCTGCCTCAGTAACACGAACGAATTCCAAGGCCAATTCTCTATCCATTTATGTTCCACTCCCATATTAATAGTATAGCTTATTAGTTAATTCCTTTGTATTGTATTATAACAGAAAAGGCAAATAAAAGTAACATTTCAACACCATTCCACAAAAAAGCCCGGTATAATTTCCAGCTATAAATTGCACTTATCCCCCCGTACTGGTGGGCGGTGCAAACCTTGACAATTCTTGGTTTGCCTCAGCCCCTTTTCCATGGTAAAATGCTGTCAGTTAATGTGTCTTTTTTCATTAAGTTGACTAATTAATACAAATTACATAAGGGAGGTTGGAAATGACAGAAAATGATACCGGTGCCCGGTTCCATCCTTATAAAATAATTATTGTGGTTGCCGTTGTTATTGCAGCTCTTGTACTAATACTGGGACTGCATTCCGGTAAGGTATGTGCTGTTATGGTTAACGGTGATACTATAGCATATGCTCAAAGTGAAGGTGCTGCAAAAAAGGTAATTGAAGCACTTGCCGCCGAAAAGGAAAAGGAACTGGGCCAAGAAGTTCACCCGGAAGCAGGTTTGGAGCTTAAGACAATTAAGAGTTCAAAAACCCCGATCCAAACTGATGAACTAAGTAAGGTTTTAGTGGATAAAGTCAATTTTGTCACCACCGGTACTATGGTAACAATCGACGGCAAGCCCCAGTTATCCTTTAAAAACCGGGATATTGCGGACAAATTCTTTAACCAATTAAAAGATAAATATAATAAAGGTGACGAGTGTAAAATAAGTTTCCTGGAAGACGTTGATACAGTGGACAAGCAAGTTGTCATAAACGAGTTAAACACAGTTGAAGAAGCTTTACAACTAGCTGAAAACGGCAGAGGCGAACCGGTTATACATATAGTAGAAGAAGGCGACACTTTATGGGACCTAGCAGCAAAACATGATACTTCGGTGGAAAATCTTCAAAAATTAAATCCAGGAATTGATGAAAACTTACAATTGGGACAAGAAGTTAAAGTATCCGGGTCATCTCCCTTGCTCACAGTATTGGCCAGCTATAAGTTAACAGAAAAAGTAGCAATCCCCTTTAAAACAGAATACAATGATGATTCCTCTCTGCCCATGGGTACTAGAAAAATCGTACAAGAAGGCAGCGAAGGATCCAAGAACGTAACCTATCAAGTTTTATCCCAAAACGGAAAAATTACCGAAAAAACCGTACTGGATGAAGAAATTATCGAAGAGCCTGTAAGCAGGATCATTAAAAGAGGTACTAAATTTGTTCTCTCTTCCAGAGGCGGCGGCCTTATCTGGCCGGTTTCAGGGCATATATCTTCCCCCTTCGGCCAACGTTGGGGTGGAACACACTCAGGCGTTGATATTGCAGCCGGTTACGGTGACCCAATACGGGCAGCAGGCCCGGGACGGGTTATAACAGCAGGATGGGGAGGCGGGTATGGAAATACGGTTGTCATTTCCCACAGTAACGGAATATATACCCGTTACGCGCATCTATCTTCCATCGGGGTCAGACGAGGTCAAAACGTTAACCAGGGAGAATTCATAGGCCGTGTGGGTACATCAGGCAATTCCACCGGCCCTCACTTGCATTTTGAAGTTATCGTAAACGGTGTGACAAGAAATCCTTTGAATTACCTCTAAAATAACCGGGAAAATTCCCGGTTATTTTTTTACAAACAGTTACACTGCAAAAAACGAATAATATAACATTGGCCGGGGTAGAATCACCCCTGCTGTTAAGTTGTGCAGGATATTTTTCTACAAGCGTAGAAGTTTTGTAAGAGTTTAGTAAGTAATGTACGTTTATATTACAACATATGGTTTTTTTTAAAGAGGTGGAAACAATGCCCTGCCCCGCTCCCATAGGGATATTTGACTCCGGTGTAGGCGGATTGTCAGTAATGCAAAAAATTCGGGAACTACTACCATATGAAGATTTAATATACTTTGCTGACTCCGCTTATTGCCCCTACGGAGTCCGTCCCCCTGAAACGGTACATTACCGGACATCGGCCCTTTGTGATTTTATGATTTCCCAGGGGGTCAAGCTGATTGTCGTGGCTTGTAATACTGCTTCCAGTGCCAGCTTGAATAAGCTCAGGCAAATATATAATATACCCATAGTGGGCATGGAACCTGCCCTCAAACCTGCAGCAAAGATAACCAATAACAAGAAAGTAGGAATTCTCGCCACAGGGGTCACCATCGCCGGTGAGCGTTTTCATTCCCTAATCGGGCGTTATGCTAACGGCATTAAGGTTGTATCACAACCGTGCCCCGGATTGGTTGAACTGGTGGAGGAAGGAGAAGTTGAGGGTAAAAGAGCCGAAGAAATGTTAAAGATGTACCTTTCTTCCCTGATCAATGAGAATGTTGACACCATAGTTCTGGGTTGTACCCATTATCCCTTTCTCCGTCCATTGATTGAATCAATTGTAGGTGATCAGGTAAAGGTTATAGACACCGGTGAAGCAGTTGCCCGGCGGGTAACCCAAGTTCTTATGGAAAATGATTTAAATACACCGGGTACAATTGCGGGATCAGAAAAATTTTACACCACAGCAGACCCCGGTAAAGTATACAAAGTGATTAAAAGACTTTGGAACAGGGAAATTACGGTTAAAAAAGCACCGGTTTAGATTATGTAATAAGATAAAAAGAGGGCAGGCAATTTTATCATACCTACCCTCACTTTCCTCTCTTTTTGAAATTGCTAACTCTAGATTCACTTATTTTTTACCCCCTTCTCTTCTTTATCTTTTATATCCCAAACTTCATCGTCTGCATCGCATTCAATTTTTTCTAAACCTATACTTCTCAATATTTCTTCGATCAGTTCCCTTGTCAATTTATTCACCTCCTCTATTGTCCCTTAGTATATGCCTCTAATGTCAATTCTAGATTAAGCTCGTGTTAATTATAGGTTGAGAATTCAAAGGTAAATGTCAAAATATAGGATTTATACTACATATTTCCTTAATATTTTCAGGATATTAAGCCATATTAATGACAAGAAGCTAAAAGGAGGTGAAGCAGACTGTAGAAAATTGGGTTAACCTTAGAAATATTTTCATAAGCTAAAAATGCAGAGCTATATAACAGGTGGTAAAAGAGGGTTTTCACCCCTCTTTTTTTTGTGTTCCTTTGGCTAAGCCTTATAAATAACACTATACTGGACAGGAAAATCCTTCTCAGTTACAATGTGTTAAAATATTGGAATAATTAATTTATGTTCCAACTGATTGGAGGTTAGTACTTGCTAAAGACAACCATTGGTATGGGATTGGCTGCACTGCTTCTGGCAATTTTAGCGGTTCTCAGGGGTGGCTGGGAATTAGTTGTTGAAGGACTGCTCCTCAGTGGGGAAATGCTTTTGCAAGTAGTTCCCCTCTTGTTACTGGCTTTTATAACAGCGGGGCTCATTTCTGTTGTTATCTCAAAGGATGCGGTTTCTCGCTGGTTGGGACGGGAAGCCGGTTGGAAGGGACTCCTATTGGGTGCTCTGGCAGGAGCCCTTGTTCCGGGAGGACCCTACGTTTTTTTTCCACTAGCAGCCACATTTCTGGTTTCCGGCGCGGAAATAGGGACAGTGGTTGCCTTTGTTACTGCCAAGAATCTTTGGACTGTCAGTCGTTTACCCATAGAGGTGGCCCTTATAGGGCCAGAAATCACTTTTATTCGCTATGTAATTACCTTTATTTTCCCCATTGTTTTGGGACTCTTAGCTAATCTTTTCTTTTCTGGAATGACGGAGAAAATTCGTGAAAGTATAAACCAACTTCAAAAATCCCAGAAAGTTTAATTTATAGAATCCGGATACCGGATTGAGGTGATAATTTGGTTATTGCTCTGGCAGTACTGGTTCTAATGTCCTCAGCTTTATTTGTTTATGCATATAAAAGCGGAGATAATTTGCATATTAAAGGGCTGACAGCGGGCAAGAAAATGTTTATAGGGTTAATCCCCCTTCTAATAATGGCTTTTCTGGTGGCCGGCCTTATTCAGGTAGCGATTCCCCCGGAGCTGATTCGCTCCTGGCTGGGTGAAGAAGCAGGATTGAGGGGAATATTAATCGGAACCCTGGCAGGAGCATTAATTCCCGGCGGGCCATATGTTGCATTTCCCATAATTGCGGCTATTTATAAAGCCGGTGCAGGAGTAGGAACAGCCGTATCCATAATTACGGGTTGGGCTTTGCTTGGAGTCGGCCAATTACCCTTTGAGTTGGCTCTCATTGGCCCGCGCTTTATGGCTGTCCGCCTGTGCATAGTATTCATCGTACCACCCGTCGCCGGAATAGCAGCTCAAATAATTTTCGGAGGCGGTTTGTAAATAATTATCAAAAAAGGGCATTCAGACCGGTAATCTTTGTTAAAAAATATGCAACAAATAATTTTCCGGCTTTGGAGGTGTCACAATGATAGACCCGGTAGCATTTGAATTCGGCCCGCTTGCTGTTCGGTGGTACGGTATTATAATGGCCTCTGCATTCCTCATAGGGATTTCCCTGGCTTATTACCGTGCAGCAGCTAATAATATTGACCCGAATCATATTTTAAATATGGTGACATTGATTATCCCCGCCGCCATTATCGGTGCCAGGATTTATTACGTAGCTTTCGAATGGGATAATTACGCGGGAAACTTATATGAAATAATTGCCATATGGCACGGGGGGTTGGCCATCCACGGAGGAGTATTGGGAGGCATACTTGCAGGATTGATATATTTAAAAATTACCCGAATTACCCGGTTACCGCTATGGAAAACAGCGGATATTATGGCTCCCAGTTTAATACTGGGCCAAGCCATTGGGCGATGGGGTAATTTCATTAACCAAGAAGCTCATGGCGGGCCTGTATCGGAAAAATTTATCAGCTATTTTCCCAATTTAATACAAAAACAAATGTATATTAACGGGCAGTACTATCACCCGGCTTTCCTCTACGAGTCCCTGTGGGATTTTCTCGTCTTTCTAATACTTATTTTCCGGTGGCCCCGGAAAAAATTCCAGGGGGAAATAGCATTTTTGTATCTGGCCTTATATTCTGTAGGTCGTTTTTTCATAGAAGGCATACGTACAGACAGTCTCATGCTGGGGCCCTTTCGTGTAGCTCAGCTTATGAGCATCGTGCTGGTAATCATTAGCCTTGCTGCTTTAGTGAAAGGATTTAAAAGGGCAAAGGAAGCATAATTGTCACCGGAAAGATTGCTGTTAATAACCTCCAGATATAACACGTGTATCCATGGAATAAAGAAAATATGTGTACAAAAGGAAAACTTTTGACAAAATACTAAAGGATTTTTTTAATTAATGAAGAATGCTAGTTTGTTCTCATTATGTTTTAAAAATATTTTTAAAGGAGGTTGTAACTGGTGTCTGCAGACCGTGAACAGTGGGGAACGCGAGCGGGTTTTATTCTAGCCGCTGTGGGATCAGCCATCGGTCTGGGAAATATCTGGCGCTTCCCCTACGCGGCTTATGAAAGTGGCGGTGGAGCGTTTTTAATTCCTTACTTTTTTGCGCTTTTAACCGCTGGTATCCCGGTTCTTATTATGGAATTTGCACTGGGTCACAAATACCGTGGGTCAGCTCCCCTAGCACTGGCAAAAGCCAACCCCAAGTTTGAATGGCTGGGCTGGTGGCAGGTAGTTGTAGCATTTGGGATCGCGGTTTATTATGTGGGCGTAATCGCCTGGGCTATCTCGTACACAGGATTTTCGTTAACCCAAGCATGGGGAGCCGATCCTGAAGGGTTCTTCTTCGGCACATACCTTGGCCTGGCAGAGGGGGGACTTTTTGACTTCGGTGGTTTCCGTATGGGGATTTTAATACCCCTTATCATTGCCTGGGTTATAAACTTTGTGGTTCTCTACAGTGGTGTTCGCAAAGGTATCGAGCTGGCAAACAAGATCTTTATCCCTGTACTTATCTTAATGATATTGTCCATTACTATTCGGGGCTTAACCCTTCCCGGAGCCATTGAGGGCTTGAACTATCTTTTTAAGCCTGATTTCAGTGCCATTACGGACTGGAAGGTATGGATTACTGCTTACGGTCAAATCTTCTTTACTTTAAGCATCGGTTTTGCAATCATGACCGCTTATTCCAGCTACCTGCCCAAGAAAAGTGACATCGTAAATAACGGGTTTATAACCGGTCTGGGCAACTGCGGGTTTAGCCTGCTGGCAGGTATTGGCGTTTTTAGTATCGTAGGTTATATGGCTCACGTGCAGGGACAACCCTTTGAAGAGGTGGTCACTCAAAGCCTGGGCCTGGCCTTTATTGCTTTTCCCAACGCCATAAGCCAAATGCCCGGTTCACCGGCGCTTTTTGGAGTACTATTCTTCCTTTCCCTGGTCTTTGCCGGAATGTCATCCTTCATATCTATTAATGAAGCTTGTATTTCCGCGTTAATGGATAAATTCGGAGCTTCCAGGAAAAAAGTAGTGCCCATTTACTGCTTGGTGGCCGGGGTTATCAGTTTATGGATGGCCACCAACGCAGGTTTATTCTTCCTGGACATTGTAGACCATTTCTGTAACTCCATCGGTATTACCTTTGGTGTCATTTTTGAAGCCTTGTTAATAGGGTGGTTCTATAAAATTCATATTCTTAAAGATCACGCTAATGCCATTTCCGACTTTCCCGTGGGCGGATGGTGGCCTTTCACCATCAAAATTATCACCATTCTCATATTGGGTTACTCCGGCATTAAGAACGTAATTTCGGATTTGACCGCACCCTATGGAGACTATGCTTGGTCTTCCATCATTGCTGTTGGTTGGATGGTACCCATCTTAGCAATTGTAATCGGCGTTGTATTTTCTTCCATGGGATGGAAAAACCGGGAGTTACTGCGTGATTAATAGGGCTCGTTTATTATAAAACCATTGCAGGGAGGTTAAACCATGGAACCCGGAGCAATTGCCATGATGATTTTTGGTATGGTTCTACTGTGGGGGGGAACTGCCCTCTGTATTGCAATTGCCACTAAGAAGCGTTTTGATTAGATAAAAAGGTTAGGGTCGGGTAACTCCCCGGCCTTAACCTTTTTTAGTTTAAAGGGAGAAATCTTCTTTTAAAAAATGTCATTCAAGTGACTGTAAAGGTTTAAATTTAATGGCATAATTAATTTTGCCAACTGAAAAGCTAACCTTAATCCCTGTAAACCCCGAAACCGGGGTCTTCTTTTTTGCTGTTTTCGGGCAGGTATATTAATATAGACGACGAATGTATTGTCATAGTTTAAGATAATACAGGGGGAAATATAAATGGCAAATGAACTTCAACAAGAGATATTGCAGCGATTGGAGAATGGAACTTTAGAGGAACTAAACCCTGAAGACACCTTTAACTTTCAGTGCACTGATGAATGCATGGGAAACTGCTGCCAAAACATAGATATTTTTCTTGACCCTTGGGACGTGGAAACAATGGCCCGACACCTGGGGATACCGTGTCAGGAATTTGTAAAGACTTATTGCATTCTGGATATGAACAGCCCAATGGGTTGGCCCACTATACAGCTGAAACATGTTGCACAGGGACATTGTGCCTTTATGCTGGAGGACGGGAAATGCTCAATTTACCCGGCCCGTTCCAGAAACTGCAGAACCGCCCCTATTGCCCGTGCAGTTCGCTTTCAATTAAATCACGGAAAGAAAGAAATTCATGAAAAAATATTTATGATCGATCCAGCCGACTCCTGCCAAGGTCATAAATCACAAAAAAGTTGGACAGTAAAAGAATGGTTGGATGACTCAAATGCTCATAAATACTACGAGCTCTCGGACATTCACCTCGAACTTATCGACTATGCCGCCAATACGCTCAACAGCAGGCAGTGGCTATCCGGACCGGTGATGCAGATGATGATTCCATTCCTTTTTGCTCCCGACATACTGCGCGCTAAATTGGACATTTCTCCCCAAAAGGTGAGGCATGAGGATTTTTACAAGCGCCGCATGAAAGCACTTCGTCTCATCTTAACGGAAATGGCAGGCGGTCTTGGTTACGGCCCGGTGGCGTCGAAGGGCGGAAATAAAGGCAGTACCAGTATAATGGAAATGGCAAAGGTTACCCTATTAGCAGAAGACGATTAAAGGGTGATAATATGACCCGGGAGGAATTTCGTTTAAAGGGAATATTGGCGGCAATGGCAACACTGGCCTTCCCCTTTATGGGTCTGGTAGCTTTTTATATAAAGCCCCTTGCACCGCTGGCCCCTTTTTTGTTTTATGGAGGCCCCATTGTGCTGGCAGCGGTTTTTTTAATTACTAAAGGCAAGGAAAAAAGAATTAACTGGGAAAAATACCAATGTCCCCATTGCGGAGAGTTTTTTGAAGCGGAGCCTAAAGAGGGTAAAGTGAGGCATTTACTATGCAAAGGCGAAGTTTTTATAAAATGCAAGTGATGATTTCTTTTTCATAACATCATAATTTCCTGCAAATAATGAATGTAGATTAATAAAACCTCAATTAAATCAAAGGGGTGGGAAAACTTGCAACAGCGAGAATTTATATTTGAAAAAAACACGGTTTATAATAATCCACCTGATCCTTTCTTTGTTGAAGAGCCAACTCTGCAGCACTTTGCGCCGGAACACTACGGAACCGGGCAGGTTTATAAGGATAAGGAAGACGTTTATACCACTGACGCGGCACCATCAGAGGAATGAAAAAGTATCACCAGGGTGACCCGGTGATTTCCGGAGAGAGCGAAGCACTGAGTAGCGGCGCGTAGCCCGTCAAATCCTAAAAGCCATAACCCCTTAGGGCGTGAAGAAGTAGGCAAGCAGTCTGTGGCAAGCGGCTTTCCAAGGGGGACTTATACGCTGCACGAGAATAATTGCGGAGCGAACGGAGGAAACCACCGGGGCGCCCGAGCACTAAGAGCAACTTTTAGCACAATAGAACCGTCCCTATGTGCACCTACTTGGATAAAAACATTTTAATAGCAAGGCCCACTAAGACAAACGCAAAGATTTTGTTAAACACATTGGTGGGAACATATTCCACCAGGCGAGATCCCAATTGCGCCCCTAAAATACCCCCTATACCCAACAATACTCCCAGCCTGACATCTACATTCTGTAAACTGGCATGGGCCACCAGTGCCGATATGGAAATAATAAATATCGTTAAAAAGGAAGTACCCACAGCCTTATAAGACTCATAACCAAGCATGATTAAAAGGGGGACAACCAAAAACCCCCCACCCAGCCCGGTAAAGCTGGCCATTACTCCCACAACCAAACCTATACCCAACAAGAGAAAGGTAGACATCCACAAGCTCTCCTTTTTTGTCAAATCCCTAAATAATATATCGTAAAAAGTTATAATTTGACTACTTTTCACAATGGAAAATGTTCTTCAATTTTACTATAATTCCTTTTACATATTAAAATTATTTTTATAACTAAGACCCTCCCTTTGCAAGGAGGGCCTTATAAATCTATACTAATTAGAAATCCGGCGCCCATGTAGCCAGGGGCACCTCGTATTGATGCGCCAGATTTTTGTTTGAAGGTCGTACACGAACGGTATATCCCAATGTACCCTGAAATTCCAGGGGGATTCCCCCCGTAAACATGTATTCCCCTTCCCCTGTTTGACTTTCCACTTGCATGGGTACGGTAACAACATTTCTAAGCCCTTCACTATCTTCAACACCGTACGCAATCTCAGTTATTATATCCTCTTGTTTAATTGGGCCCAGTTTAACATTAGCTTGCAGGTTTAACTGCTCACCTCTTTGCATATCGGCACATCCATCACAATTGACAGCTTTAATGGCTACATGATGCCAGTTCTCTTCAATATTTTGCTTATAATTTTTCACCCTATCTGCTAACTCATAATTATTTTCAGCGAAACTTATTCCACGTTCAATAAGCTTGACATAATACTTATCGGTATATTCCTGTACCATTCGCCTTGTGTTAAAAACCGGAGGAATAGTAACCATCGAGTTTTTCATCCAGTACAGCCATTTATGTGGTAATCCGTTTTCCCTCTGGTAATATGCAGGTAATATGACAGTTTCCAATAAATCATAAAGTTGTTCGGAATCATTTATATCTTGTAATTCTTCTTCATGATAGTCACTGCTGTTCCCGCCTATGGCAAACCCGTTATGACCGTCAAAAGCTTCAGGCCACCAACCATCAAGAACACTACAGTGTAACACCCCGTTAGCGGCTGCTTTCATTCCGCTTGTTCCACTGGCTTCCATGGGCCAGCGGGGGTTATTCAACCATACATCTACCCCTTGTATAAGGTGCCGGGCGGTATTTATACTATAGTCCTCCAAGAATACAATCTTGCCCCTAAATGGTTCTTCATTCGATATCTCATAGATCTCCTTGATAAGACGGTGCCCCTCTGCATCCTTTGGATGTGCTTTACCGGCAAATACCAGTTGCAGAGGCATGTCCGGGTTGTTCATTATCCCGGCCAACCGTTCCTTATTTCTGAAAATTAATGTGGCTCTCTTGTAAGTGGTGAACCGGCGAGCAAAACCAATGGTAAGTATTTCCGGGTTTAGAAAATGTTCCACCTCCCGCAACCGGTATTCATCTTCCCTGTTGCGAGTACGTTTTTCCAACAACATATTCCTGATATATTCAATGGTTTTGACTTTATTTCCCCGGTGAACATCCCAGAGCTCATTATCGGGAATCATCCTGATTTTTTCCCACATTTGTTTATCATTCAAGTTTGTCGTCCAATCCGGGCCTAAGTGTATAGTTATAAGTTCCTTCATTTCATCTGAAAGCCAGGATTCCAAGTGAACACCGTTGGTTATTGAACCTATGGGAACTTCATCCACCGACAGGTGGGGATATACATCATGGAACATCTTCCGGCTCACCTCTCCATGCAACTTGCTAACACCGTTACAATAACCGGAAAGGCGCATTGCCAGAAGGGTCATATTAAACCCTTTGTCCCCCTTCTTCATGCCCAGGTCCATAAAGGCACCCCGGGTGATTCCAAGTTGATTATAAATATGACCCAGGCAAGAATCCACCAGTTCGGGGGAGAAAATATCATGTCCAGCCGGAACGGGTGTATGCGTTGTAAAGATTGTATTTGACTTTACCGCTTCTTTTGCGGAGTTGATTGGAATCCCCAACTGTACCAACTCCCGTAATCTTTCCACCGTTGAAAAGGCAGCATGTCCTTCATTCATGTGCCAGGCAAAGGGCTCGATATCCATGGCCCGCAAAGCTTTTACCCCACCCATACCCAGGAGAATCTCTTGCTTAATTCTGTTTTCATCATCTCCGCCGTATAACCGGGAAGTCAATTTACGATCTTCATTATTATTCCGCGAGATATCTGCATCCAGCAGGTACAGCCTAACCCGCCCCACCTGTACTTGCCATATCTTGAGGTAAACCGTCCTGTGGGAAAAGTCCACCTCCAGAAGTAAATCGCTGCCGTTTTGACGAGTCACAGGGGTCATGGGCATTTCACGAAAAGTGAGGTGGGGATAACGGGCTTCCTGCCACCCCTCTCTGTTGATTCTCTGGGTAAAATATCCATGCTTATAGAGCAATCCAACTCCCACAAAGGGCAATCCCAAATCACTGGCCGCCTTAACATGATCCCCGGCCAACACTCCCAATCCCCCGGAATAAATGGGTAAAGATTCATGCAGGCCGAATTCCGCACAGAAATAGGCAATTACCCGGCCATCATGTTGGGGATAGGCTTGTTCAAACCATTTTGGTTCGCGCATATACCGGTCAAATTCCGATATTACCCGGTCGTAACGAAACTGGTAATCCGGATCCTGGGAAACCCGCTCCAATTCCTCAGGATCAATATTGATGAGAAATTGTACCGGATTGTGATTTACCTCCTCCCACAAACCCTCATTAATATAAGAAAACAACTCCTGGGCCGCAGGGTTCCAGCTAAACCAATAATTGTTTGCAATTTCCCTTATCCGGATTACCCTTTCCGGGATGGGGGGATTTACAGAAACAGTCCGGAAAAAAAACATCTGTCAACCTCCATACTTTTCAGCTTTAAATGTATTGTGCCAAAAAATATGAGATTCCTATACACAGATATTTTTTGAAAAAATATAGGTTTTTATTTATTAAAACCTGCCAACTCCGAAACGGTGCGATATTTTAACTCACTATCTTCATAAACCTGCACCGGTGTTTTATCATTTTTGAGGAGTTCCCTCTTTTCCTCCCCTGCATTAACCGCCAACAGTGCCCGGGCGGCATAACCACGCAAGGTGGCATCCGGGCTGTCTAATAAAATCATTATGTCTGGAAGGACATGTTCTACAAATTCAGGGCATATCTTTCCCAAAGTACCCGCAGCCCAAAGTCCACCGCGCCGCAATAATTCTTCATCCAGAAAGGAAACAGCAATTGAACCGTAGTCATGGAATTTGCCGGGGCAATGTCTTACTATCTCCGCCATTGCCTCCGGAGCACTCCATCCTATTCCCCCTGATTCCTCGGTAACGGACCATAGAAGCTGTCGCAATATATTCCTCACCGCCCATTCATCGCGCTCAGCTATGATACTGCATACCAACCCCAAAGCCTCTATGGCTCTTTTTCTCAGCAACTCATCGGCACTATACAAGCAACGGACAATATATCTTACAATTCTCTTATCCTTTCCGGCCATTTTCAGCAAAGGCTCAAAATTTCGTTGCTGCAGCATATCCTTAACTTCTGCTTTTGATAACATAAAGTACCCCTCTTCTTATATAAAACTATTTCATTATATTTAGAAATCCCTTTTTATTAAAGCACGGTTTCTTTAAAGTTCTTCAAAACCACCGGTTAACCTTCTATTATCCTAAAGAGTAATGTTTTGTCCATAACAGGGAATGAACCCGGTGTGTTAACGGGATAAATATGGTACAATAACAAGGTGGTAAAGGAGTGAGATTAATGGGTGAAAAAGCTGTATTATTTGATCTGGACGGCACACTGGTTGATTCACTGCCGTTAATACTAAAAACATTTCGTACAACATTAAACCAGATGAACCTCAATTTCAGCGATGAGGAAATAATGAAAACCGTAGGGCTTCCCCTTCGTGATATATGTACCCAATTCGCAGGCAACCGCGGAGAAGAATTGTTCCAGCGCTATCTTGATTACCAGAATGCTATTCACGATGATTACTTACAAGAATACCCGGGCACAACGGGGATGCTACAAAAAATTCAGGAAAAGGGTTACCTCCCGGGAATCGTTACTTCAAAACGCCGGGTAATGGCCCAAAGGGGAATTAAGTTAACCGGGCTTGACAGCTTTATAAAAGTTCTGGTAGCACTGGAAGACGCTCCCCGTGCCAAACCTGAGGCGGAACCCGTTTTGAAAGCACTGGAAAAATTAAAGGTTACTCCCGCAAATGCAATATACGTAGGGGACAGTCCCTTTGATATAAGGTGTGGAAAAAAGGCCGGTGTCAAAACCTTAGGGGTAACCTGGGGCATATCCAACCGGGAAGTGTTGGTAAAGGAAGAACCGGATTCCATAATCGATAACTGGCATCAATTATTATCCTTTCTTGATATTACTGAGGAAAAATAGGAGACTCAAATATGACCTTCACACAAGTAATTTTAATTTTTGTTACCGGCTTGATTGCCGGTATATTAAATACAGTGGGCGGTGGCGGTTCCCTGCTGTCCCTACCGGTACTTATTTTTATGGGTTTACCCGCGGCCGTGGCTAATGGAACCAACCGTATTGCATTAATGATTCAAAATATTGTAGCCATCAGCTACTTTCGCCACAAGGGTTTCTTTTATCCCAAATTAAGTTTAATACTAGGGATACCTGCCATTTTGGGTTCCATTGCCGGCGCCCATTTTGCCATTTCACTGTCGGATGAAATGTTTAACAAAATACTGGCCTTCGTTATGCTATCTGTTTTAATTCTAATTTTATGGCGTCCTGAACAAAAGTTTTTAAAATCAGCAGAAGAAAATAAAGACCCGGCTAGCACCCAGGAGGCGCCGGGTAATGGTGAAAGCGGCAATTTCAGCCGACTACAATTATCTTTGGCTGCTTTAGCCTTTTTCGGTGTGGGTTTTTACGGCGGTTTTATTCAGGCAGGAGTTGGATTTATTATTATTGCGGCTTTGACATTAATCACCGGCATGTCACTGGTCAAGATAAACAGCTTAAAGGTATTTGTGGTTGCAATATATATGCTAGCCTCGCTGGTTGTTTTTATTATTAGCGGCAAAGTAGACTGGGTATTGGGATTTACCCTCGCCGCCGGAAACGCGGTGGGAGCATATTTGGGTAGCTCCCTTACCATTTCCAAGGGCGATAAGTTCGTTAGATTGTTCCTGGTGGTAACAGTGCTTATTATGTCCGGAAAATTGCTAGGCTTACATAAGCTATTTAGTTAATAATATTTCTCCGCATTTAAACCTTTAATAAACAGTGATTTCTACTGTTCCTGTATTTACCTGCAAATCAGCATTTCCCTTGCCCTCTCCGAGCCCAAAATGAACTTCTTGGGAAGGGCCGGATCTGGTAGTGGTGACATTAACGGCGGAGGGTGCGGATACATTTATATCCCCGACACCGGTGTTTGCATTAACAGTAAGATTGGAATCTTGGTGAACACAAAAAGTAACGCTTCCTAAATTACTTTTCAAACTATATCTCCCGGAAGCAGCCTCCTGGGATATAATAGACACTTTGCCCAATCCACTTTCAGCCAGCACATCGCCTTTTGGGTTTATTATTTCAATTTCGCCGCCATGTGTCTTGGCATCAATTCCTCCAATAATATTTTCCAGCTCAAGAGCACCCAATTTGGTTGCCACTTTCACATCATTATCTAAATCTTTACAAATTATTTTTCCCAAATCGCTTGACGCCTCTAAGGGTAAACCGGAGGGTACCTTTACGGTTAAATCTACCCTAAAATGATCTTCGTCTATTCCTTGCCTGCCGGGCACCGATATTCTCAAAATCTGACCGTCCCTTGTTACCTGCGGCTGAAAATCATTGGGTAAGGTTCGGCGAACATCTTCGCTAACAGCCTTATTAACCGAAGAAACATGCAATTTGTCATCTTCGCTGGGCAGTAAAGAGATCTTTCCGATTTTTTGATTAATTAAAAGTCTATCTTCTTTCGGGTTTACTTCCACCGGGTTACCGTTCCACGTCCAGCTGTATTTATAATCTTGAAAACCGCTGTCCCAAAAACCGTTGCCTATAAAGGCTCCGAATCTCTCACCCAATCCTGTAATAGCGGTTGCGATGCCACTTGTGAAAATCAATAGAACAATTAGCAATACACTGGGCACATGAAAATTAATTTCCATATCCTTTGCCGTAGCTTTGCGTATAAAATATTCTATACCAAGACCCACAAGTAATAACGGCCACAACCTCCAAAACCAGCCCAATGAATCTATACCACCAAAATTATATACCAATAGAATAACCCCTCCCACCACCAATCCAAGGGCCAGGGTTATGGGACCAACTTTTAATTTACCTCTGGATTCCATTATCATTTCCCCCTTTACGCGTACCACGATACAGGATAAAAATTCCCAGCCCCAGAATTAACAGCGGTGGTATCAACCGGTCAGCTAAACCATGATAGTGAAATACCCAAGGAACAAGATTATTCAATAATGCCAGCACCCCTAGCCCAATTAACCCGTAAGCAATATAGGTACTACGGTTACCCAACCGTTCCCATTTCACCAGCGGTTGATCTTTTACAATGTACCCTTCAACCATTTGCCCGGCAAACCGCTGGGTATCAAACACGGAATAGAAGAATAATACCGGTAACACAAAGGGCACCAACTCATCGAGACGCGTCAGGAAGAAACAAAAATGGTGCCGAAAAAAAGGGTCATAACTTCCAATCCCCGTCGCATCAATCCCAAATACATGTAGCCCACTCCGGGAATAAGTGATAATATAAAAGCCCAAAACTTGCTCTTATTGCCCGGTTGCGACACGGGCTCGTCGTTTACACATTCATTATTAAGGGTCACTCTTTTCTCCAAGCAGGGGTGGCAAAAATTCTCACCGGCCACCTCAATTGTACATTCCGGGCAAAAGGGTTTATTACAATCTGTACAGAGAATTTCTGCTTCCTTTTCAGCGTGATTTATACACTTCATCTAAATTCCACTCCTTGACAGTTATCATTCCTGTATAGGCATCAGCCGTAGAAACTACCCGCTCAACCGCAGTGGTTGTAATATGAGTATAATTGCGGGCCATACCGTTTACATTTTTACCCATCACATCAAAGGTCCCGGAACTAAACCAGTTACCTCCGGCCCAGAATAAGGCCAATGTAACCGCGGCAGCAACAACCAGATCCCGCAGTAAGCCGGAAAAGGATGCCCTCCGTGCTCCCTTTACAAAGGTTTTGTTATCCCTCAACGTGGTTGTCTTACTTTGAATTTCATTCATAATATCTTTGGTTATTCCCGGGGGTGGTTTTTCAACACACCATCTGTCGAGCATATCATCTAAAAGCTCCAAATCAGCTTTCTCAGATAAACAGTGGGCACAATCCGCTAGGTGCTTGTCAATACATTGCCACTCACGGGGCGAACATTCTCCCGCCAGGTATTTTGCCAGGTTTTCCCTTACTTTTTGGCAATGCAATGTCTTCATCCCCTAAAAGTTTAGCCCGCAGTTTTTGTTTAGCCCGGGCAATATATGTTGCCACAGTGTTCAAAGGAATTTCCATTATCTTAGCGATCTCCCGGTAACTTAGACCCTGATAATGGTGTAGCACCAATACAACCCTGTAATTCTCCGGTAGTTCCGAAATCGCCCGGCGAACTCTCTCCCGAGTGTCCCGTTCTATTGTCAACTCCTCCGGACCCAAAGCTGAATCAGCCACTCTTTCCGGCAAGCTTCCCCTGCCTTCAAAAGATATACTTCGCCCACCCTCCCTTTTTTGAATCCTTAACATATCCAGGCATAGATTTGTGGCTAACCGGTACAGCCATGTTGAAAAACCGGCATCCCCCCGAAAATTTTGCAATGCCCGGTAAGCACGGATGAAGACTTCCTGTGTAACATCCTTTGCATCTTACGGCGAGCCCAGGATACGAAGGGCCATATTATATACCCATTCCTGGTATCTTTCAATCAATATGGAAAATGCTTGCAAATCTCCCTTTTGTGCTCTTTTGACCAATATTTCATCCGTTACGGGCACAGTGGCATCATCCCTCTTCTCTCCGGCCTCTATATAGTTTTGACGAAATTAAAATACGGTTTCTTTCAAATAACTAAAAAATATTTTAGCCGCAAAATCATAAATATATTACCTTTTTTCCCCGCAAGGGCGGTTCTCCAGTATTTACCTGGCAAAATTCGCAGGATTGCTCGCCTTAAAGGCGAATTAAAAATACCTGTACTTTACTAATTCTACATTTAAAAAGGGAGGGAGGAAAGAAACCCCGTGCATGGTAAACAACGGGGTTTCAGAAAAAGACATCATGGGGAAAAGACAGCTTGTTATTCTATTGACACTTTTGTTAGTCACAGCTTCCTTTGGCCTGGCGGGGAACGCTCTGGCCGCTAAACATGTAGTTTCTCCTGGCGAAAGTTTGTACAAAATAGCCAAGCTTTATGACACTTCGGTAAATACATTACAAAAGGGAAACAGTCTTAGCGGCTCAAGTCTTTACCCCGGCCAAGTGCTGTGGGTACCTCAATATCACTATGTATCCCCCGGTGAAAGCTTGTACCTGATCGGAAAAAAATATGGTGTACATTACAGCGAAATTATACGCCACAATGGACTGAAAAACTCCAGTATCTATCCGGGGCAAAAGTTATTTATTCCGGAAAGCAATACAACCGCCTCCCGAGGGTCGGTGAGCAGGCTTTCACCATCTGATATGGATATTCTAGCCAGAATCATAACAGCAGAAGCAGATTCCGAATCATTTAAAACCAAGGTTGCTGTCGGAGCAGTGGTTCTCAACAGAGTACAAAGCAACCTATTTCCTAACTCCATTGGCGGAGTTGTATATCAAGTGGATGAAGCAGGTCGTTATCAATTTGAACCCGTATTAAATGGCTGGATAAACCGGCCCGCTTCACGTCAGGCGGTCCTTGCAGCCCAAGAAGCTATAAGGGGATGGGATCCCACTAACGGAGCCCTGTATTTCTGGGAATCATGGGTCAAAAACTCCTTCTTAAACAAACGACCTGTAAGCGTTGTTCTTGACGCCTTTACCTTCACCTGGTAAACGCCCACACCGCCGATGCCAACATTAGAGTGCCAGGGGATTTGGGCATTCCCGGAGTGATCTTAACACTGATTAGCCCGGTACTCAGTAAAACCTTTCATTCTTTGACTGTAACCATCAGGAAAAATATTAGTCATTACTCTAATTTAGTAAAATAGTTCAACTGAGTGCTGGGGGCGCCCATGCGCTTTAAATAAAAGCTCACAATAACTTAACTTAGGTACCGGGTACCTAAGTTAAGTTATTTAATAAGCTCTTTAATGTTTTTTTCTGGGTAGCACATTCATTCCGCCGGAAGGCGGCACCAGCAGAAGGATGAAAAAGTATCGCTAAGGTGACCCGGTGATTTCCGGAGAGAGCGGAGCACTGAGTAGCGGCGCTCAGCCCGTCAAATCCCAAAAGCCATGACCCCGTAGGGCGTAAAGAAGTAGGCAAGCAGTCTGTGGCAAGCGGCTTTCCGGGAGATACTTACCCGCTCCACGAGAATAATTGCGGAGCGAACGGAGGAAACCACCGGGGGCGCCCGCGCACTAAGAGTAACTTTTAGCACAAAAGAACCGTCCCCATGTGCACTTAATTTAGTAACTTAGAGTGTGACCCCACTTAATATCACGCCCAATGCGGCAGCGGAAATTCCAAGCAGCAAAGTAACCAACGGGTATTTTACGGCCATAAGAAACTTCTCTCTGCTCATTAAACCCACTACCTCCACGGAAAAGGTGGAGAAAGTGGTAAAACTACCCAGGAATCCCGTTCCCAGCAACAAAGCAGCCGTATCCCACCAAACGAGATCTTTATAACCAATACCCCACAAAATCCCCAATAAAAAGGAACCCAATATATTGACCATAAAGGTACCTGCGGGAAACCAGCCGGGTCGCCGGGAATCAGCCCATTTACTCAACGCGTAACGGCTGATTGAACCCACAAAACCACCGATTCCCACAATGAGCAAAGCACTCAATTTTCTTCATCCTTTCTTGCAGCCCCTCCGGCCGCCACCTCTGCCAATCTAATACCGGCAAAAGCCAATAAAAAGCAACCCAAGAAGCTTACCGCAACATACAATACAGCAGCTGCAGGGTATCCCCCACTAAATAAATTTACAGTTTCCAAGGCGAAAGTAGAGTAGGTAGTAAAAGATCCAAAGAACCCCGTGGCAATTGCCAACCTTAAGTTATTATCAATATTCCACCTAATCATAGTCAAAGTAATAAAAAACCCCAATGTGAAACTGCCCAATAAATTAACGGTCAATGTTCCCACGGGAAAAATTGCATATTCGGAAGACATATTGACACTTAATAGATACCTGCATGCCGCACCCCAAAAACCCCCGGTGCCTATGCTAATTATCTGAATTAATTGGTTAGTCATCATCCGGCCAACTTTCCATAAAACTTTAAACTCCTGCCTTTTCCAGGTCAGGAGTTTGAGAGTTGCTTTCATTATAAACGACATATTTTAAACAGGTCAACAATTTGTCTTATTGTATCGATGTTAAAAAATTTTATTTGTCCCCTTTATCCTCATCCTTAAGGTTAAGATAGGTTTTACGGTCACCTTCTTCAATAAGTGCATCTTGGACCCGATCCGCAGCTTCATCCAAATTTCCTTCTTCTTGTAGTTTTTTACTTTCCGGGGGCATTCCTTCTTCCAAGCCAAATTCCTTTGCAGATTCCCACTCTAAAGCATCCATTAACCTCACGGTACGAAGTTTGTCATTATCCTTTTTGTGACCCAATTAATTCCCTCCTTTTATTGCTTAATAATCCCCGAACCATTAATATAAAATGCAAAAAGACAATCACTAACAAATTTCCAATGACTGCACATTAAGGATAAGAGTGGGGGGTGGTGAACATTGAATTAGGTGTGAAGCACTCTAACTGGCTGAATAGAATATATTAAATACCATGCCATTATGACTGCTTTCATATCATTATGTTTTCTAAAAAAACCGGAGGTATAAATTATGAAACAAATACCCCATGCAACCCACCGGCCGTTTATGAGGATTCTAACGGATGAACAGATTTTTTCCATCCACAGGGCCGCTATGGAAATAATGTGCCATATCGGCATAGAGGTTCAGGACGAAGAAGGGGTACAAATGCTTAGTGATGCAGGTGCCGTATTGGAGCGGGGTAACAGGGTTAAAGTTCCCGAAAGTATGGTTCGCAATGCCCTGCAAACCGCCCCTTCCCGTGTTGTACTTTATAATCAAAAGGGGGAAGGTTGCCTTTTCTTAGAACAAGGCAAAACCTATTTCGGGCCCGGCTCGGATACCATCTATACACTCGACCCTGAAACCGGTAAGCGCAGAAGAGTACAAATAAAGGATATAGGTAATTTCGCAAGGCTTTGTGACGCCTTGCCCAATATTTCCTTTACCATGTCTATGGGTAATCCTGAAGACGTTCCACGCCCTTTGGTATATATTCACGAATTTGCCCAGATGGTTAAAAACTGTAACTTGCCCATCATCTTCTGCTCCCAGGACAGCACAGATACACAAAAAATTTGGGAAATAGCACTGGCTGTATATGAAGGTAATGAGCAATACCTGGAACAAAAACCCTTTCTGCTCAATTATATTGAGCCGGTATCACCTTTAAAGTTTCCTAAAGCTTCAGTGCAAAAACTTATTACCAGCGCCAAGAAAAATATTCCCATTGCTTGCCCCTCGGGGGCCAATGCCGGGACCGGAGCTCCGGTAACCCTGGCGGGAGCACTGGCTATGGGTATTGCTGAATCCCTTTTCGGACTTGTTTTGCAGCAATTGGTACGCCCGGGAGCACCCTTTGTCTTTGGACCCAGTGTATCAAGCATGGACCAAAAAACCACCATTATTTCCTATGGTTGCCCGGAATGGTCATTAACCCAAGGGGCACTGGCAGATATGGGACGGTTTTACAATATTCCCACATGGGCCTACGCAGGTGCCACCGACTCAAAACGTATAGATGCCCAGGCCGGTATAGAAGCGACTTTTTCCGTTGTAACTTCCCTGGCCTGCAGGTGCAATTTAGTTCATGATGTGGGTTATATCGAATTCGGAACAACGTCTTCCCTGGAACAACTGGTAATGGCCAATGAAATCATTGATATGGCCCGTTTCTTTATGGAGGGTATCGAAATAAACTCTAATGATCTATTTCCGGAAACAATAGACAAGATTAATGGCTCATCTGCTTCCCTGCCGGAAAATCGTGACGTGAAGGACTTCATAGCAGTCCATTGGCACCCACAGCTCATGGATCGCTGGAATTATTTCAATTGGAAGAAAAAGGGTGCCCTGACCATGGAAGATAGACTCCGGTCCGAGGTGAGTAGAATACTATCTAGTTACCAACCGGAACCAAAGCCTGATTACATTATCAAAGAAATTAACACAATCTTACAGGCGGGAATTGAGAATTGCCAATAAAGGAGTAGACTCTATGTCCAGTTTTCAAGTAACCTTTACAAACCTGGGTCTAAGGGTATCTGTGGAGGAAGGAGTGTCTTTATTATCAGCGGCCTGGATGGCGGGAATAAATATGCGCTCAGATTGCAATGGACACGGAGTTTGCGGTAAATGCAAGGTTATTGTCACCGAACCAAGCCCCCTTGAAACAGGTAATCAAAGGGAACATAGATTCTTTAGCAAGCGAGAAATTTTACAGGGGTGGCGGCTTGCATGTGAAACTAAAGTACATTCAAACCTAAAAGTTATAGTACCTAGAATAAGCAGAGATATAGGCGCATTGGTAAGAAAATCATATACGGACCGGGAAGCTGAATTAAAACCCTTTGTAAAGCGCTATCAACTGCAACTACCCCCCTTTGAGGGCAACCATGGAACCGGAATGTGGGAAAGATGCGCGCAGGAATTGGAAATTAAACACGGTTTGAGAAGGGTAACTATTGCGCCCAGTGCCATAATACGGCTATCCAATCTGGCAGATCGTCACATTCCCCCCCTGGAAGCTTTTATCAACCGCCACAAACAAGTAATTTGCATACGCCGCCGCAGGGAACGTGCCATGCTGGGTCTTGCTGTAGACATAGGCACCACTTCTATTGCCGTTTATTTGGGTGATTTAGATCATAACTGCATTCTGGCCGCAGACTCTGTCCTTAACCCGCAAGTGGTATACGGAGATGATGTTCTGGCGCGTATCAGCCTTATTCAAGAAAAACCGGAAATGTTATCAACCTTACAAAAAAGCGTCATACAGGCCATCAACAGCATAATTACCAACATGACCAACACCATTGGCAGCAGTCCCGATGATATTTTGGACATTACTGTTGTGGGTAATACCACAATGCACCACCTTTTCCTGGGACTTAATCCCGTGGCTCTGGGCAAATATCCCTTTATTCCCGCTGTTAAAACCGCTCAGTACATTCCGGCAACATTATTAGGATTAGACGTCAATCCCGGAGCACAGGTTTATATGTTTCCAGTATTTTCAGCATATGTAGGAGCTGACACCATTGGAGTGCGCATCACAGAGCCTGTGGAAGAAGAAAAGGTGAAATTGATAATAGATATTGGCACCAACGGAGAACTAGTTTTAAGTCATAAAGGCCGGTCTTTTTGCACTTCCTGTGCCACAGGACCTGCTTTTGAAGGAGCACAAATACGCTTTGGCATGCGGGCCGCACCCGGGGCGATAGAAAAGGTAAGCATCGAACCCACCACCTGGGAAGTAATGTGCCAGACCATTCCGCCACCGGGGGTACAGCACGAAGATGCCCCCAAACCCATTGGTATCTGCGGTTCTGGAATTATATCGGCAATAGCTGAAATGCTTAAGGCGGGGATTATTAAACACGATGGATCTTTTTATAAAAATAAGAAACACCACCGCCTGAGACAGGAAAATAGAAGTCAAAAATTTGAATATGTTCTATGCTACGCCACCGAATGTGGTTTGGATGAGGATCTAACAATCTGCCAAGATGATATTCGGGCCATCCAACTGGGCAAAGCCGCTATTTTAGCCAGTGCTCAAATTATGATCGAAAACGCCGGGCTTGAAGAGCCGGATGAGATAATACTTGCGGGAGCCTTTGGAAGTTACATCAATATTGACGACGCCATAACCATTGGGATGTTGCCCGGAGATTCCCGTAATAAAATAAAAACAGTGGGAAATGCTGCCGGCGATGGCGCACGGCTGGCACTATTTAATTGGGATTTTCGGGAAAAAGCTCAGGAAACTGAAAAACACACTGAATTTATAGCTTTATCAACTTTGCCGGAATTCCAAGAAAGGTTTATTAATGCAATAAATTTTCCTGTTTAATATTAAGTGTTTACGTTGGAAACATGTAAACACATTTTTCCTAGCATTAATAACCAGGCTCTTTATATAAAAAAATTCTTGAACCGTTAGAATTGACAGAAAAAACTACAGTTTTCAAAGATTTTTGCAGCATGGAATATCTATGCCCAATATTTCTGGCATCATAATTGCATTATACAATTACTATAAGCTACGAGAATAGTTGATTTTCATATCCGGCCGGGCAAATTAATGGACCATACTGCTTTATCACGCCCGGATAGGTGAACAAAACAGCCAAACCCGACTCCACTCTCAGTATTTGCGAAGGGGTATTCCCCTTCGCTCCCGCCTCTGGCGGAATAAATTTTAGAATTGGTGTCTACATATTAGAATTGTATATTTTTTTAACATTTCAAAACAGCCAAACCCGACTCCACTCTCAATATATTGCGAAGGGGTAATTCCCTTCGCGCCGCTTTTATGCGGTTACCGAAAAGATAACGGGAAAAAGATTTTTATCTAAAACCCACTTGATTTTATATAATGCAAAAAGCCTCCTGTTTTTCCAACAGGAGGCTTTTTATGATGTTTTGTACTTCCTTACTGTGGAGCGGATGCGTTATTACCGGACATCATTCCAAAACCCGGACCTCCTCCATTGTAACGTCCCATACCTGGACCAAAGCCTGCCTGGGAGCCGTTACCGGCTGAGTTGTCCATCCATCTGGGTCCCTGGCCTTGTTGCATACCCCAGCCCATACCCCCTCCTCCGGGGCATACAAACCCATTTTCTTGATGCCAATTATACATGTAATCAAAGTGTTCTTTAAAAGCAGCTCCCTGTTCTTGGGAAAGCTCTCCGGACTCAACCATTTGGTCAACTTGGGCCTTCTTCCAGTCGAACATTTGGCTAAACCAGTCCGGAACATCGGTATTGCCGGCAAATGCAGGGATAGCGAGAACCCCCGTTAATACCAAAATCGTTCCCAAAACCAACCATTTTTTCATCTTCATAACCCCCTTTCTTTTATTATAATTGTACCTATTAATTATAACCAAAGTGTAACAAGAATGTTGCGATTTTGTTAATTATAATTATATTACTATGAACCGGGTTTTGCAAATCAGCCGGGGGGACACAATATATAATACTACTGAAATATACCGGTAGACATCCATGCCGCCGAAGGCGGCACCAGCAGGGGAATGAAAAAGTATCATCAGGGTGACCCGGTGATTTCCGGAGAGAGCGGAGCACTGAGTAGCGGCGCTCAGCCCGTCAAATCCCAAAAGCCATGACCCCGTAGGGCGTGAAGAAGTAGGCAAGCAGTCTGTGGCAAGCGGCTTTCCGGGAGATACTTACCCGCTCCACGAGAATAATTGCGGAGCGAACGGAGGAAACCACCGGGGCGCCCTCGCACTAAGAGTTACTTTTAGCACAATAGAATCGTCCCCATGTGCACTTAATTTTTTATTTACAATAACTTACTTATTAATGATATAATTACGTCACAGGGAGGGATTTGTTTGAGTTTAATGAATAAACTACTGGGTCACCGCAAGCCCAAGGCGCAAAAACATACCCTTAAGAACCTGCGGGTAGACGATACCGTTTCCTATGATCTCATGGATTATACAGTAGTGGGTTTAATCAAATATGAGGACAGTGGCTATAAATGGATTGCCTACCGGCTTGAGGGTCAGGGTGAACGTATATGGCTGGCAGTGGAACAGGACGAAACTCTGGAAATATCTATTTTCCGGCCAATAGAGATGCATATAGGAAACCGCCCTCCCAACAGACTTAACTATGACAACAGAACATTTTACCTGGATGAAGCAGGAACCGCGACAGTTACCATGGTTGAAGGTGATGCCGGAGCAAATCCGGGGCAAAGGGTAAAATATTGGGAATACATTGATGAAGGAGACTATGCCCTTTCCATTGAACAATGGGGCAGTGAGTTGGAAGTATGTTATGGGTACTACATCCATGAACGGGAAGTCAATATTACGGCGGGCAAATAAAACATTTTTACGGGGAGGAAAGAAAAATGGGATTATTTAAGAGAATTGGAGACAATATACGTGCCAACATTAGTAGCATACTGGATAAAGCCGAAGACCCGGTGAAAATGCTTGAGCAATACCTGAGGGACATGGAAGATGATATTGCGGATGCCGAAGTTGCGGTAACAAAGCAAATTGCAGTGGTGAAAAGACTTCAAAAGCAATATGAGGAATCCCAGCTTATGGCTGAAAAGCGAGAAAGTCAAGCTCTTCAGGCACTGGAACAGCAAAGGGAAGACCTTGCACGGCGAGCCCTGGAGGACAAGAAAGTACACCAGGCTAAAGCAGATGACTATAAAGAGCAATTCGAAAGGGCCAGAGAAAACGCGGATAAACTAAAATTACAATTGCAGGAAATGAAGGACGAATATGAGCAAATGAAAGCCAAGAAGGCAACGCTTGTAGCCAGAGCTGAAGCAGCAAAGGCACAAAAGGAGATCAATAAGGTTATGAACGGGTTTGGAAAGGATACGGCACGTAAAGGTTTTGAAAGAATGGAGGATAAAGTTACTCAAGCCGAAGCCGAGGCAGCTGCGGGAATGGAATTAAACTCAACGGGGCCGGACTTGGATGATGAGTTGGCTGCCCTGGACAAAAAGGATGATGATATCGAGGCTGAACTGGCACGCTTAAAGGAAAAATTAAAGGAAAGTAAATAAAGTAATTATTTTTAGTTAAAATCTTGATTACGTCATCGCTTCAGCCACGCATTTCATTGTACCTCATTCATCTATTTTTCATTAAAGACGAACCCAATGGACAATAACACTTCATGGGGTTCGTCTTTTTAATTTATAAATTCTTTTTGAATCTACCCGGCCTCTGATAAAATAGTACCAGTTTATCAAACCAGTGAAAAGGCGGGTCTTAACCGGTGACGAAAGAAAAATCACGCTACATTGAACCGTTATTTAAATTTAAAGGGGTCACCAAAAAACGCCGGACTTCTTCCACATCCACCATAACCGTTTTGAAGGATGTATCTTTAAGGGTCAATGAAGGAGACTTAATCACTATCACCGGGCCTTCAGGTGCGGGTAAAAACACCCTTCTTTCCCTATTTAATCGCCTCGAAGAACCGGATGCAGGCAACATTTTTTATCGAGGAAAAAGTTTAAGGGAATGGGATGTGCTTCAATTGCGCCGCCAAGTGGGTCTGGTTTTTCAGAGCCCCATCATGCTGGAGGGTACCGTGCGCGAAAATTTGCTTTTCGGCCCTGGTCTAAGGGGACAATTCCCCGACGCCCCCCTAGAAGAAATAATGGATATGGTGGGCCTGGACAGGGAAATTCTCGACAGAAACAGCCTCAATCTATCGGGCGGCCAGAAACAGCGGGTTGCCCTGGCCCGTACCATTGCCAACGGTTCACGTATTCTTCTATTGGACGAGATCACTGCATCCCTGGATCAAGACTCAGCTTCTGCTGTAGAAGATTTAATTATTAAATTAAATCAAAGAGAGAGGTATACCTGCCTTTGGGTTACCCATGACCGGTCCCAGGCTGAAAGGATTTGCTCCCATTCTTGGTTTCTTCATGACGGTGAGGTTAAAATAATTTCTAATTCTTAAGGAGGATAGGCATGACTTTAACAGCACTCTTTTCAACCCTTTCGTTTGTAGCAATTGCATTACTTTTATCTTTATGGCAAAGACTGGGGCTGGAAAGGGATCTTGTGGTTGGAACAATAAGGGCTGCCATACAACTCATAGCGGTGGGTTATATTCTGCACGTTGTTTTTAATCTTAGAGACTGGCCTTTTCTGGTATTAATGATCCTACTGATGACACTGGTGGCCTCAAACAATGCCGCCAAACGAGGATCTGGTTTGGAAGGTATTTTTTTCAAAGTATTTGTCGCTATCGCGGTAGCTGAGATCATGTCCATGGCACTTTTACTGGGACTAAATATCGTTGATACCTCTCCCCGCTTTATAATACCCCTCAGCGGAATGATTATTGGAAACTCCATGATAGCTTGCAGTCTTCTCCTAAACCGCCTGCAAGATGAAGTTCAATCCCGCAGTGAAGAAATTAAGGTTGCCCTATCACTGGGAGCAACCTCAAGACAAGCTATAGATAATGCCCTGCGGGGTGCCATTAGAGCAAGTACAATTCCCGTTATTGACAGTTTAAAGACAGTGGGACTGGTTCAGCTGCCCGGTATGATGACCGGGCTTATAATAGGTGGAGCAGACCCGGTCCAGGCTGTGCGCTACCAGTTATTAATTCTTTTTTCCTTAACCGCTGTAGCAACTCTTTCCAGTATTATTCTTGTTTTTATTACATATCCAACCATGTTTACCAAATCCCACCAGCTAAAACCGACCTTTTTCCACCGTTTTTAATATCTGTGGACAAAATCATCCACAAGTATATCAAAGGCAAAATAAGTAAAAAATCCTTTATAATTACAAGTAAACTCAAGAAATCAATAGCTCCAAAAAAAATTATTCACACTGCATAACAAAAATGTGAAAAGTTATGCCCAAATTGGGGATAATTAGCTGACATTCCTTGTCATATCTGTTATAATAATGGCAGTAAATGATCATTAGATTACTGCCTCTTACATTGTCCCGTAAATGGGGCTTTTTTTTTGCGTGATATCCATAAAACTATACACATTATCAACAATGTTTCACAGCCGGTAAGGCCATACCCAATTCCAACGGGTATTCCTAGTTAAAGAAAGAACACAAATAGAATTTAAGTTTTAGAAAAGGATAACGTTATTAAATGTCGAACAGTTATTAATCGGGGAGGAATTCGCTTTATGCCGGCAATGCTTGATCTGACCAGCTTTGATCTTGCTAAAATTCCGGTTTTGGTTCAAAAAAACCTGGAAGCCCTGGAAAAGGGGCATATTATATTTTTGGTTCACGATGATATAACCACCGGGGAAATGGCGGCGCGAACAGCCATGCAACTTGGATGGGAAGTACGTTATTTTAGGAAAGATAAAAAACTGATGCTGGAAATGACGAAATAATAAAGACAGCCCAATTAGGCTGTCTTTATTATTTCGTCCAAACTTGCCGCCGCGACCATTTTATGGTAAGCTGAAAAATATGCTGAAAAATGGAAGGGTGTAGCCATTTATGTCCCCACCGGCTAAGCGAGATATAAAATACGAAATGTTGGGACTATCCCTTGTAGCCCTGGCTCTCTTAGCCATGGCCGGCTTTTTGACACCGGCTGTGGGAAAATTCGGCCATTTTATTTCCAGAGTCCTGGAGATTACGGCCGGCAAGGGCAAGTTCATTGTACCCTTTTTTTTGGGTTTTGCAGGTATCCACCTTTTGGTAAAGAGGACCTTTAATCCCTCTTCCAAGGGTGCAGGTATAATAATTATATTTATAACCTTGCTCACATACCTTCACCTGGGGTTCACTCCTGACAATACTTTTGGTGCTGCCAGTGCCGGTTTGGGTGGAGGTTTTATAGGAGCATTACCCGCATATCTACTTGTACCCTATTTTGGTACCATTGGTACTAAAATCATTTTGTCAACTTTCTTTCTAGTGGGTGTTACCCTTTTAACGGGCCTTTCGGTAGTGGAGCTGACCCGTTCCCTTGCTTCAAAGTTGTCTTCTGGCATAATTGTTTCTTACCGGTGGCTCGTTAACTATATCTTCCCTGAACAAGAGGAACCGAAAAAAAAAGAAAACGCAATCAAAAAGCTGGTATCAGGTGAGAAGAAAAACTGGAATAAAAATAAGAGCAAAAAGAAACCCGACAAAGAACCGGATAATAATAAAACGGATTGGGAACAAGATCCCCAAACAGTAAAGGCTGATTTCGGCTTAGAAGAGGAGGGACAAGTTGCCACCGGTGAAGAAATAACATCCTTTTCCCCGGCACTAGACCGCCTGGGTGCCTTTAGATTACCATCCCCGGAAATGTTAAAACCGGTACCCCCAAAGGGAAATAAAATAGACCAGAACATTAAGGAGCGGAGTGAACTTCTGGAACAAATCTTAAGCAGTTTCGGAATAAAAGCAACGGTGATTAATGTATCTGCGGGACCTGCCATCACCCGGTACGAGATACAACCGCCCCCGGGGATAAAGGTGAGTCGAATCGCGGGATTGGCTGATGATATTGCTCTGGGATTGGCCGCTTCAGGAGTAAGGATAGAGGCACCAATTCCGGGCAAAGCCGCCGTTGGAATAGAAGTCCCGAATCTCGAAATTAATTCCGTCCAACTGAGAGAATTGCTGGAAAGCAAGGAATTCATAAAAAATACTTCTAAGTTAACAGTGGCCCTGGGAAAGGATATTGCAGGCAGTCCTGTAATAGCAGATCTTAGCCGTATGCCCCACCTTTTAGTTGCAGGGGCCACGGGAGCCGGCAAAAGTGTATGTATAAATACGCTTATTTGCAGTATTTTATTTAAAGCCGGGCCGGAAGATGTTAAGCTGTTGATGGTTGATCCCAAAATGGTTGAACTGGCAAATTACAACGGCATCCCTCACCTTGTAAGCCCCGTGGTAACCGATCCAAAGAAGGCGGCAGGAGCACTGCGTTGGGCCGTAAGGGAAATGGAACAGCGATACGAACTCTTTGCTGCGGCGGGCGTGCGTGATATTAGCCGTTATAACCGGATGTGCGGGGAAGCACGGCAGATAACTGCTATTAAAGAAACCACAACCGCAGCAAAAGCAGGTGAAATCCGGGAAGCCACATTAAAACCGGAAGGTAGCATTTCAAGCAACCCAACACCGGTGACGGACCAGGCTAAGTCTATAAACACCGGCGATATTGCAAAGGACAGCAAAAACCTGAGCACCCGGCAAACGGAAGATCATTATAAAGAGGAAAAGGATCACACGCCAAGTCCGCTGCCCTATATAGTAATTATTATTGATGAGCTTGCGGATTTAATGATGGTAGCCCCGGCTGATGTAGAAGACGCTATCTGTCGCCTGGCCCAAATGGCCAGGGCCTGTGGTATACATCTCGTCATTGCTACCCAAAGACCTTCCGTCGATGTCATAACCGGCTTGATCAAAGCAAATATACCTTCCAGGATCTCCTTTGCCGTTTCCAGTCAAACGGATTCCCGTACAATACTGGATATGGGAGGAGCGGAAAAACTACTGGGTAAGGGGGATATGCTTTTTTACCCGGTGGGGGCGCCCAAGCCCATGCGAGTTCAGGGAGCTTTCCTATCAGACAATGAGGTTGAATCGGTGGTGGAATTTCTCAAGGAACAAGCAAACCCTGTATATAACGAGGAAGTATTACAGCAACCGGATAGCAGTACTGGTGAAACCAACGAAGATTGGGACGACTTGCTACCCCAAGCCGCGCAAATCTTCATTGAGAACGGCACTGCATCTATTTCAATGCTACAACGCCGCCTCCATATTGGTTACGCCCGTGCAGCACGACTGGTGGACATCATGGAACGCCGGGGTATTGTGGGTGGTTACGAGGGTAGCAAACCACGCCAGGTATTAATGACCTGGGAACAGTACCTGCAAGTTTTTGGAGAGGAAAAACAGGCACAGGCTAATTAAAAGCGTGGAGGGCGCCCGTAAGGGCGCTTTTTCATGAGATTGCTTCAAATCAAACAACAATAGAGAGGAAGAGACTTTATGCAGGATTCAGCACCTTTTCAAGGGAAAAGTAATTCTTTTCCCCTTTGGACGCGGGATTTCATATTGATCAGCCTCACAAACTTAACTATGTTCCTGGGATTGCAGGTTTTACTGCCAACCCTCCCTGTTTTTGTGGATTACTTGGGTGGAAATGACTCTCACGTGGGGATGGTGATCGGAGTTTTTACCGTTTCCGCCATGATCATAAGACCATGGGCGGGATTTATGCTGGATACCAAGGAGAGAAGGGGAATCCTTCTTGGCGGGTTAGCCGTGTTTGTCATTTCTGCCATTGCATATAATTGGGCTGCAACAATAACATTTTTGATGCTGATGCGTTTCCTGCATGGTCTCGGGTGGGGCGCATGTACTACTGCAGCAGGTACCGTGGCGGCGGATATAATACCCCGCCCCCGTATGGGTGAGGGCATGGGCTATTTTGGCCTGGCAACTGCAGTGTCTATGGCTGTGGCACCGGCTGCAGGCATTTTTATTATTAATAACTATTCCTTCACTTACCTTTTTTTCACCTCGGCAACACTGGCTCTTTTAGCCCTCATCTTTTCCCTGGGGATCAGGTACGAAAAGGTAACTAAAGACGTCAACGCCCCAAAGCCTACTCTATTTGAAAAAAGTGCTTTGCGCCCGTCTCTGGTCATTTTTTTTGTTACCACCACCTTTGGTTCCATCGTTTCCTTTTTGGTCTTGTACGCAAACCAGAGGGGGATCGATAATATTGGTCCCTATTTTAGCGTTTTTGCCCTGATTATGTTGGTTTCCAGGCCGGTTTCCGGAATTCTGGTTGATAAAAGGGGATATAACATAGTGGTGGTACCTGGAATACTTCTCTTAGTTGCCTCAATGTTAATTCTTTCGGTTTCTCATACAATGTGGATGTTCCTATTGGCCGCCGCCCTCTACGGGCTTGGCTTCGGTTCCGTGCAACCCAGCATGCAGGCTCTGGCCGTTAGAAATGCAGAACCTAACCGGCGTGGCGCGGTAAACAGCACATTCTTTTCCGCCTTTGACCTGGGCATAGGAGGTGGGGCCATGGTCTGGGGCATAGTAGCTCAAATAACGGGATACCCTCTAATATATGCCATTGCTTCCATCCCCGGGCTTATTGCTTTGGCCACTTACTTAATGCTTGGCAATCGAAAATCAAATTCAGATTCTCATTAATGAATAACAAGTGCAGCAGGGGTACATATTATCAATGTAAAAAAACATAGTATTTCGGAGGTGCATACCATTGAAAAATCAAGATATCGAACAAAAGCTAAACAACGCTGAAAATTACCTGTATGAAATAGGACAACTTGCCGAGCAAGTTAAGGGAAAATATGAATTCTCGGCGGAAATTGGCAACCTTGAGAAAATGAAAAAACTGGCCAACGACGCTAAAATAGAAATCTCCGATGCGAAAGCCAAAAATCAACAAATATAATCAGAGGCGGCCTTATAGGCCGCCTTTTTATACCACCGTGGAGTTTCTTTTACGCCCCTTAACCACCGAACTAATTATGGCAAATATAGACGCCATTAAAACGAAGGCAAGGATAATTAAAGGGGCAGCGGCGTTGCTTCCTTGACCAAAGCGGTTAAATAATTGGGCCACAATGCCTCCAATAATGAAAGCTACTATCCAACTGCCACCCCAAATAATGGCTGCTTCCTTCTTGCCGCGTTCTTTAAACAGAACAAGAATGGCTGCTATACAAGGCACAAAGAGAGTAATGACAATTAAAGCAACCGTTGCCTCTATAGAAGATAATTGCATATTTGCCAGTCCCGCCGCACCAAAATCTCTCCTTACTATTCCCATTATAAAGGCGGTGGCAGCCTCCGGAGGAAGATTCAGTAGACCAACGGTAACCGGGGCCAACAAATTTTGCAATAATTTAAGAAACCCTGTCAACTGAAAGATACTGATGAAAAGAGCTCCCACTGCAAAAAGAGGTGTTGCTTCCTTAAGAAAGTTATATGATTTGGTGGCAGTTTTTCTAATTACATTATCCAACCTGGGAACGCGCAAAGGTGGCAAATCAATAAGCAGGTCAGAAGAATTACCGGGCAAAATAGCATTCAGTGCTGTACCGGCCATAACTAAAACACTGAAAACAACCAGAATATAAACCGCCACGTACTGCCCCCCCAGACCGGCAAGGATTCCGGCAATAACCCCCAATTGCGCTGAGCAGGGAATGGTTAGACCCAGTAATATAATGGCAATTATCCGTTCCCGGTCGGAAGCAAGAAGACGAGTAGTAATGGTGGCCATAGTTACGCATCCGAAACCTAAAATGAGCGGAATTACCCCCCTACCGTTTAACCCCATTCCGGTGAGAAGCCTGTCTACTAAAGCGGCAAGACGCGGCAAATAACCGGAATCCTCGAACAGGGAAAGGAAAAAATAGAAACCGGCAACCAGTGGCATCAACAACCCCAATACATACGTAAAAGTCATGGTAAATACACCGAATTCCCCCGCCAGTATAATTCCCAACGGAGAATCCAAAGCTGTAAATTCACTGATTAGTCCCCGCACAGCCGGCTCAAAAATTCCAATCATTATTGTTTCTTCGGTTATCCCCACCACTGTCTGGGCAACAAATACACCAATGGCCTCGTACATGCCAAACAAAATGAGCGCCAATATAGGAATACCGGTAATCGGTCTGATCATAAATCCACTGAGTACCTGACCAAAGTGTTTTCGATCCGAAGCCATTTCCACCGTGTGCCCTACTATTGTATTAACCCTCTCCCGGCGGCGTGAATATATTTCCTCCCTATAGCCCCCAGGATCGAGACCGTGCCTTTCGGCAATAATTTGGTCCCCCTCCAGTAAAAGTAAAGCTTCTCCCTTGTTGGCCACTCGACTGTTCATGGCGTCCAAAAGGTGTTGTATTCCGGGGGTAATATTTCCGGTTCTTGCTAAAGCTAAATTATCACTGACATCGGACAACCCCCTTTTTTTAACCGCTACTGTTGGAATAACCGGTACCCCCAGTAATTCCGACAATAATTCAACATTTATGTTGACACCGTGTCTCTCGGCTTCATCCATCATATTCAACACCACTAATACAGGGATACCAGTGTCAATAATCTGCTGCGTGAGAAATAAATCCCTTTCAAGGTTGGAAGCATCCACAATGTTTACTACCAAATCAGCTGAAAGAATGATATCCCTGGCAACCCTTTCTTCATCATTAAAAGATGAGATACCGTAAACACCGGGAGTATCGATAACCACATCATCCCCTACACGCCCGTGTGATATTTCCAGAGTTGTGCCCGGATAGTTGGAAACATCGACATACAAACCGGTTAAGTAATTAAAAAAAACTGATTTTCCAGTATTTGGATTTCCTGCCAATACAATTTTTTTATCACCTGATATTATTTTACTTAAATCATTACCATGACAATGAGCCAACTCTAATCATTCCTTTCCGTCAACCAATTTATAAACTTTTTTCTTCCAATACAACATTTATTTTGCCGGCCAATTTACGACCCAGTGCCACCTGCTGCCTGCAACGGTTAATTATAATCGGTCCACCGGGAATTATCTCACTGCAGGCAACCACTGTTTCTTCCCCGATACCGAACCGAATTGCCTGTAGCCGCGTCAAGCTATCTGAAATTGACATTATCTTTACCCACTGGCCTTTCTTTACCCTGTCTAATGTCACTTCACAAACCCTCCTCAATATGTAGTGATAGACGCATTTTTGATAATAATAATCTTTATCATTATCAATTCAAAATAACTTTGATAATGATTATCAATTTCATTATAATGGTGTTCTCTTAATTTAGCAATATCTATTTTTGAAAAAAATCTTTGGGATGTTGTGGAGGCCTTTTATTATTTTTCATTTTTGTTGGGACCGGTATGGGCAAAAAAAAGCCTGCAGAAATAATCCTGCAGGCCTAAATTTGGGGAAGGAATTACGTACTCTCCATCCTATGCAACCATTGAACAACCTGTGCAACAAATTATGATCTTATTGGTGGTGTTTCACGCATTATATCCACTATTTCACGTGAAAATATGTTCACGGTTTTTCCCTCTTCAATCCCTTCGGCCACTTTTTTAATTCTCTCTACCGTTTGCTTCTTTGATGTAACACGCACCGTGTGAATACGGGCATCCTCTTTATCTAACCGGGCAGCAACCTCTTTAAAGACCTCATCTTTATCAATAACGGAATTCAACTCTAGACCTGCAATAGCGGTTGTATGCGTTACAACCACCGTAGCGTGTCTTACTTCGGGCACACTTTCCGCAACCCTGGCAAGTCTATTGGAAAGGGCATGGGCCTCACCGGGGGTAGTGGGTAAAAGGTAGGCCGGAGTAGGGGGAGGTGTCCCTTCAGGTGGTGTTTCTCTGACCATGGAGCAAGAAAATGAAGCCATCATCACAATTACTACCGCAAAAATATATACTGCTTTTACTTTATCCTTTATAGAATCCTCCCCTTTTACTTCTATTATTAACTTCTCCCGTGAGCATTATGATTTATGTAAACATAATTGTCCTTAAAAAAAAAACAGACCCCTTACCCAAGAGGTCTGTTCAATCCACAATTGTCCGAGATGGATAGTTATCGAAGCTTATTTATTGCTGCAGCCGGTTCTTCCCAAATACCGTTCAACAATCTGCATGGCACAATAATCTCCACACATGGTACAAGCTTCTGTATCTTCAGGATTTCGCTCCTCGCGATAACGGCTAAATTTTACCGGGTCAAGGGATAACTCCCTTTGCTTCTGCCAATCAAGAGCCTTACGGGCAGCCGACATGTCATTGTCCCATGCCGCAGCCCCCGGAACACCCTTTGATATATCCGCGGCATGCCCGGCCAGACGGCAGGCTATTACACCTTCCTTTACATCATCATCCGTAGGCAGTCCCAGGTGCTCGGCAGGGGTAACGTAGCAGAGAAAATCTGCTCCTGCCATAGCAGCCACCGCGCCACCAATTGCCGAGGTTATATGGTCATATCCTGGAGCTACATCTGTTACCAGCGGCCCTAGAACATAAAAGGGAGCTCCTTTACAAAGGCTTTTTTGCAGCTGCACATTTGCTGTCACCTGGTGCAGGGGAACGTGGCCGGGACCTTCTACCATAACTTGAACTCCTGCTTTGCGGGCTCGATCCACCAGTTCTCCCAGTACAACTAATTCTGCCACTTGGGAACGGTCAGTGGCATCGTTAAGACAACCCGGGCGCAAACCGTCACCTAAACTTAGGGTAACATCATACTCGAGGCAAATCTCCAGTAAGCGATCATATTCCTCATACAATGGGTTTTCCCTTTGGTGATGCAGCATCCAACCGGTAATGAAAGCCCCACCGCGACTAACTACATCCGCCAATCGCCCTTGTTTCTTCAGAACTTCCACCACCTGCAGAACTACACCGCAATGAACAGTAAAAAAATCGGCACCACCCTGAGCATGTCTTTCAATGACCTCAAAAAGGTCCTTCGACGTTAGATCCACCATAGCCCCATATTTTTCCTGGGCCTGCACCATGGCTTGATATAACGGTACCGTTCCCACCATAACAGGACATTTTTCTATAATCGCTTGGCGGTTTTCATCTAGATTACCCCCGGTACTCAAGTCCATTATGCTATCGGCACCCGCATCTAAAGCAGTATAAAGTTTACTTAATGCTTCCTGAATACCCGGGTAGGCAGTTGACGTTCCAATATTTGCGTTAACCTTCGTCCTTAGACCCGCACCCACTCCCATGGGCTTTAATCCCTTATGATTCCGGTTACAAGGTATTACTATGGTACCCTCTTCCACACCGCGCCTTATAAATTCGGGGTCTCTTTTTTCCTCCTCCGCCACTTTTTCCATGGCATCGGTAATCCTACCCTTTAAGGCCATTTCCAATTGTGTCATCTGTCCAGCTCCTTTCCCAAGCCATATCCCTCTTGGATTAGTTAAATAGTGATATCGTTCAAGTTCCGCATTTTCCGCATTTTCCACCTTTCCGCCAGATAGTAAATTAAAAAAGCACACCCGTAGGATAAGGTGTGCTGATAAACTAGTCCTTCCCTACGCGGGCATTACCCCGATCAGGTTCTCCGGGTCAGGTACTCCATAGTCCTTTCTCAGCCCATAACATGAGCTCCCCGTATTAAATTATGTAAACTTTGATTGCTTTCTCTTATTTTACAATAAAACCCGCAAAATGAAAATAACTATTTACAATTACCGTTATTCTCATTAAATGTAGCACAGTTGACTGCCTTTGAATTCCCCCCACCGGAAGGTCGAATTTCAATATTTTGAGCCATGCAAAGATCCCCGGTGGCATAATACTTGCAGTATTCCACGTAGCATTTCACTCTTCCCACAGGCGCATTTATTCTTTTAACCCTTTCCATAATAATTCCCCGCAATTCTTTTTTTACCATTATTGTTCCGGTGCAGCCAACCATTTATTCAGATTTAAAATAAATATCGCCTTGTCTAATTGTCTCTATGATGGTGGGGCTGTTTCATAACTATTTCCGCAGCCCTTACAATTGCCTGAGTAATGTCGGTACGCATTTGCACCTCCAGTACTGCTATGCGTTTTTTAACCTCACCCTCCCCGGTTACGACATAGCTGGTGGGTAGGTTATTAAGGGCGATTGCAGCCACATCCATCCGGCAACGATCACATCCACAAAATTCAGGTATGTCCTTTAAAATGCTATCAAGAATTTCAAATAAAAGTATTTCGGTGACGTTAACCAAACGGGCCAAATTAAACACTCCTTTTACGGGACATATTAATTTATTCCACAGGTATTGGGATATTCCTGCCTTTGGAAGGCCGCCGACCGGGAACCTTTCTAACCGGATGCAGGGAAATCAACCTAAAACTTGAATATCTAAAACTAGGCAGCTTGCAGAATAATGCTTGAAAGGGGTAATAAAACTGGATAACCGAAAACCTATCTACCTGTATAATTTATTAAATTCATTATCATTGGCTATGGATTTTTCACGAATAGGATTAATGAACCACCATCAGCGGGTTGCTCTGTTATCCCTTAAAATCGCCAGAGCTATAAATATCCCCGACGAAAAATTGCAGCGATTGTTTTGTGCTGCCATTATTCATGATGCCGGAACAAGCACCTGGAAAGAAAAGGCGGAACTTGAAGTCTTCGAAATAGGCAAACCGTGGGATCACTGTGAAAGAGGATTCAAACTAATTAACTCGATGAATATACTTTCCCCGGTGGCACACATCATTTTATGTCACCATGACCGCTGGGAGGGCAACAATCCTTCAGAACTTGCCGGAAGGGACATTCCGGTTGAAAGCCGCATAATACACATTGCCGACAGAATTGATATTTTAGCCGGGAAAACAAATAACATACTAAATGACAGGTATGACATCATTAACCGTATAAAAGGCTACGCTAATATTTTTTTGATCCCCATATTGTACAAGCTTTTACGGAACTGGCCCATAAAGAAAGTTTTTGGCTTGACTTAAACTCAAGGTTTACAGGACAGCTTTTAGAAGCAAGCATGGATGGATGTCAAGTTTTAGTCTCCCACCAGGAATTGCTGCAGGTCAGTGAAATGTTCGCCCGGATAATCGACGGTAAAAGCCCCTTTACCCACCGGCATTCAAGATTGGTTTCCCAAATAGCACTATATTTGGCCGGGAAAATGGGCTTTAACCAGAAAGAACTTCAAGATATGAAAGTAGCAGGGCTATTGCATGATTTAGGCAAATTAACAGTTCCGGACGAAATACTGGAGAAACCGGGAAAGCTGAGTCAATACGAATTTAATATAATGAAGCAGCATACCTATTATACTTTTCAGATTCTTAATTTGATTGAAGGGTTTGAATCAATTAATCAATGGGCCTCCTTCCACCATGAAAAGCTAAACGGCTCGGGCTATCCCTTTCACCTTAATGCAAATGATTTAAGCCCCGGAGCAAGGATTATGGCGGTTAGCGACATCTACAGTGCCCTGGTGGAAGACAGACCCTATCGCCGCGGTCTGGAAAGAAATGATATTTTTAAAATAATGGGCAACCAGGTCAAGGAAGAAGCCATAGACGAAGAAATAGTAATGCTTTTATGGGAAAACATCACCGGAGCGGAAACAATTGCCGCGGAATTTAAAAATTAATTGGTCAAGCAACTGATACCTGAAAATGTTATTTTGTCGTATAAATGACACTTATTTGTCGTTCAGCGGATATTTTTAATTTCGAAGGCATGACATACTATTACGTATACTAAAAAAAAAAAAAAAATAACCTCCTTTTCCCATTTACCCGCCTTGGGCGGGTTTTTTATTTTTTTCCCCCTTTGGATTACAATATACATATATAGGAGGTTTACCATGTTTCCATACTTATATAAGATTACTGCCGATGTCACGCCATTAAATGAAGATTGCGGTCTGCTCTGCAATAGTATCTGTTGTAAACCGGGCGACTCCGACTCCCTGGGAATCTACTTGTATCCCGGTGAAGAAAAAATGTTTTCGGGTAAAGAGAATTGGCTTGTTTGGGAGAAACACCACCGTGACGAACAGCTTTTCCCGCCTTCGTGGCCGCAAACCGTGTACTTCGTGAAATGTATCAAAGGATGTCCAAGGCACTTGAGGCCGCTGGCATGCAGGTTTTTTCCCTTGACTCCTCATATCACTGCGGACAATAAATTATTGCTTATCCATGAAACGCTTCCACTACCATATAAATGTCCCCTTATAGAGAAAAAGATTTCCTTACAAAGGGAATTTATCAATAGGGTAGCTCATTGCTGGCAACTAATGCTAAAGGACCCCAGAATATATGATTTAGTGGAAGAGGATTCCAGGGATAGGGATATATTTAATCAGAAGGTGGAGACTGTCTACAATTGCGGAAAGATTAAAATACTACCTAAATAAAACAGTTCTTGTTTGAAGTGCACATGGGGACTGTTCTATTGTGTTAAAAGTTACTCTTAGTGCTCGGGTGCCCCGGTGGTTTCCTCCGTTCGCTTCGCAATTATTCTCGTTGAGCGGGTAAGTATCTCCCGGAAAGCCGCTTGCTACAGACTGCTTAACTTCTTCTTCACGCCCTTCCGGGGTCATGGCTTTTGGGATTTGACGGGCTGAGCGCCGCTACTCAGTGCTCCGCTCTCTCCGGAAATCACCGGGTCACCCTGTGTGATTCTTTTTCATCCCTTTGCTGGTGCTGCCATGCGGCGGCATGGATGTCTACCTAAATAAAACAGTTCTTGCTTAATTTAGCAGCAATGTGAAGTACTAAATTAGCACATAATAAAAGTCAAAAGGAGGTTTTTATTATGGGTATTTTCCGACGAGGCGTATGGGAAACTTCACCTAAAGTTGACCCAGGCACATTTAGTTTTCCGGAGCCGGGCTGGATTGGGTGGCACCTAATGGCAATCCCCCTGGTCTTTTGGGCTGGTCGTGCTTCAAAGGAGAGAAGGGTACATTAAAGTTTTACCGGGCTACGCCCGGTTTTTTTTTGGGTACCGGGTATTTAAGTTATTTAAGTTTTAATATGTACCGGTCCTGGATATTAGTTTCTCCGGTATTCTGGGTCCCCCGTATATTCGCACTTCCCCTTCCTTCAATTCCACTTTATCGATGCTGAAAACATCCACCACCTTTACACCCAAAAAGTCCCTTTTAAAGGCATTTTCAACCCCGGGTGCTTCCAACAAATTATACTTAAAAGTTCTACCTTGTACCGACAATCCTTTGATATTTTTTAGTACCCTGCGGTATAGGCGTTCCTCGTTTAAGAATTTTTTTAAAATATATATGGTCCTGGAAAAAATAAAAGCTGCCAGGGGCATACCCGTTTTTATCCCGGGAAATTCCAAAAGATCCACAAGAAACACAGGTGGTTCTTGTTTAAGATTTACGCGCAAATTCCCTAGTTTTAAAGAAACCTGCATTCCACCGGGTCCCCTGTCCAGACTTAACGTACACAATATATAACCATCTTTTACTATAACCGATACACATTCTATCCCCGGCGTTTCTTCCACAATTCGATTAACTAACAGTGTAAGTGTGTGTTCGGAGAGGATAATCCTTCCGGACAAAAAATCTACTACATCATTGTCCCCCTGTAAATAGAGCATAAATTCCATTCCCAGTAAAAAGGCCTCAACTTTTTTTCGAATGGAAGGAAAGTCATCAAGCTGTTCCTGCACCGCCGACATTATATTTTTCAGTCCATCTTGATTTGTGACTGTGTTGAAAAGATTTTTAAAGACCATATTTACCTCCGGAGATATATTTCCGGAATTTTTGTTCAATCATCAGCTAACCGGAAACTCTTAATACTTCTGTAAATCAGCAGGAATGTAACTATTAATATGTAATATATATAAATAATTTAGTGCTGGGAGAGTGAATCATGAGAATAACCCTTACCGCCTGTTTAATACTCCTGACCTGTTTCTTTGTTCAGCCTGCAGCGGCAGTAACTGAAAAACAACAGATTACTCTGGCCGTGGGCAGCAAACTGGCTTCCGTTAACGGTGAAGTACAATTTCTCGAAAATCCTCCCTTTATAACCGGTAACAGTACACTGGTCCCCCTCCGCTTTGTTAGCACAGCTTTTTTAGCTGATGTAAGCTGGGAAACGGGAACAAAAACCGCCTCTATTCGAAACAAAAAACTTCTAATAACAATTTCCCCCGGCAAAGCCCATGCCCTTGTTAATGGCAATAGAGTCAACCTAACCGCTCCCGCGCGTCTAAAGCATGGTACCGTATACGTTCCATTAAGATTTATCAGTAAAATCCTGGGGGCGGAAATTCAATGGAATGAAGCAAATAGAACCATAAATATTTCACTAAACAGGTATAAACATCAACAAGCAGGTTTTAAATTCGTTTGTCCATCTCAATTACAGTTATATAATGAAGATACAGAAACTGCTAGTTTTGCCGGCCCCGGAAGCAGGGCATTGGTTATTCAAAAAGCCAGCAATTCTGTATTTAACCTCCAACCGGAAAATGCAAACTTGACTGATGTTAAAGTATTATTACAGTCAGAAAATGAGTTATGGATCAAAAAAGGCAATCTTATCATGGCATACAAGCTGGTAAGCGACAAAGAAAATTTTTTTATTGTAACGTATGGAACGGTTGAAGCAATTTTTAACCAGCAAGGAAGGAATGAATATGAATTAATAATCAGCACCTTGGAAACCATACCCAATTCCTAAATTTTTTCCGCCGTTTACACGGCTGTAAAACTTTCAGCCGCGCAAACGACATTTTTTGCATTAAAACCTTTTATAAATCCTTTCATATGCCTTTTGGGGCAACAACTGAGCGGCTACATTTAAAACAGAATTAACTATTTCCAATAAACCCTCCGGGCCGTCCCAGTGCTCCAGCACTACATCTTCTCCCGCTGCTTCAAAAAGCCCCTTTACAACCAGGGCCACAGCCAACAGGTCATCCAATTGTCCCAGCACAGGAATGAAATCAGGGACAATGTCAATGGGAGAAAGAACATACGCTATGACCACACCCAGAAGAACTTTGTTTTGTGAAGGTACACGGGAGTCCTGGACCAAGCGATAAAGTAATTTTAAGAAGTTCGGCAGCAGCATTATCAATTCTTTAGCTAACTTTTCGCCGTCACTGACAAACCTCTCTTCTTTAGGATCATACCGGTATGTTTTCATAACCGACCTCCAAAATGTTATTTATAATTTTTGCTTTCTACTTTCTTCAACAAACACCTTTCATTTCCTGTCAAATTCGAGAAAGTATAAAGCCAATTTATCTTAAATACCATCCCTTTTTGGACTACATTTGGCTGGACGCATCGTTTATATTGAAATACTTCAAAGTGTACTAAAAAAAGTCTTCGATTCCACTGGAATCGAAGACTTTTTATCGCTACAACTGCCCCACCGTGCCGCCACTCATCGTTTTCTCAAACCCACCTCTCCCAGGTGGGTGCCCGGTCACTCGCTTTTGACTTCCGCTAAAAACGGCATGTCATCCACCAAATGAACCTAAGCTCCCTGATGCCATCTGTGGTTGAAAAACTGACAAGCTATCGCACACGGCAGGATTAGTAACGCTTATACCAAGCATTTGTTTTCCTTACACAACTAAGATTATACCATACTTAATAGTAAATTTCCACGTAACTTTGGAAACATTTTAGCAAATTATTGAGATGTCTACCTCAGGAATATTAAATATTTTCCTTTCCGCTCATTCAATTGAAGATCAAATCCAATTTTCCAATTGCTTGGAATATGTTGAGAAAACAACTCATCACCTGAACGAAAAAGTAAGCACTATTCAACTCAAGCTGCGCGGAGTAGCATATTTACTTAAGGCTATGACAATAACAATGAACAATATCGGTTACAGGGGTCCCTTTAATTTGGAGCCCCAATTACACATTGATCATTTCTCCCCGGTAACGGACTCCAATATAGTTGAGGAATTTAATAAACTATGCCGTGAAAAACAAATTACCGCACTGGAAGTTTTGGATACCGGGCTCTCCTGGTATGGCGTAGATACAGCCATTGGAGATTATTCTGACTTAACTCATATTGCCTTGCTGGATATTGACCGTATAGGTTCCGGAGCTGTGGCGGCGAAAATGATAAACGGATACCTAAAATATCTTGAAACAACCCCTTATGAAAGGGTAATCACCCTCTTAATAATGACTAAATCATTTGCTGCCAGCCTTCTGGGGGTTTGTCCCGGGACAATGCGCAAGGATAATTAAAGCAAGGAATTTGCAAGAACCCGGCCTATTAGGCCGGGTTCTTCTTTACAAAAAATCTAAGACCACCAATCAAAAGCACGGCTGTAAGCGAGATTCTGTCGAGGATAGTCATCTATCTGAGGAAACTACATACATAGTCCCTCCCCCTAACGGGGCGCCCCTACCCGCGGATCAAATGTCCGCCTATTTGGGTTGCACGCCGGTGGAGTTTACCTGTTCCACTCCCCTGTTGCCAGGAGACCTAGTTTCTGTGGCACTTTATGGTTACCGGAAACCCGTAAGGTTTCTTTCACCGTCGTCAGGTCGCCCTGCCCCGGCTTGCGCCGGGCACCGTTTTAACACTGTTCAAAACTATTGAACAGTGTACGTGTCTCGACTTTCCTCTACCTGCGACTTTTCGCAGGCAGCGACTATCCACCGTACTCCTGAATGGTGGCAAGACCACATTATACACCTAATTGCCCTAAAAGTCAAAAACACAGTCAATATTTCAGAGCTGACGCACGAAATTGTTTATAGATCTTGCGAGTTGAAAATCGTCCTTCAAAAAAAGTCATATGCGGTTTTTGAGGTAATTTTCGCTCCTCGCCTTGAACTGAGTTCACCCGTTTGGGGAAC
>Ga0182240_100077_pt1 | contig 47785 bp, 48 predicted proteins | sample hydfrates4_PW_90_FD_145594 | JGI IMG/M metagenome (GOLD analysis project Ga0182240, IMG submission 145594) | Subsurface microbial communities from deep shales in Texas, USA - hydraulic fracturing test 4_PW_90 | ecosystem: Environmental > Aquatic > Deep subsurface > Shale gas/oil reservoir >...
TCGATCCTGATTATAGTCATCAAAATCAAGATGAGCATGGGTATCTATTAAACGCAAGTTTTTTCCTCCTAGTTAATTTTTAAGTTTTAGTTATATTCTAAGTTATAATTAATCATCTTTATTATATCACTAGAACTTAAAAAATAAAATAATATCAGAAAAAACTTAATTTACTTATCAAGAGGTATAAAAGCTAATTAAATTGTTTTTAGCTAATTTCTCGGCTTTAACTGTTTATTTCTCTACCCTTTGGTGGTATAATAAATGTTAGTGTTTTAAAATAGGAGTGAAATTAATGGAAAGAGAAATATATTTAGATAATGCTGCAACTACTAAGGCTCTGCCGGAAGTAACTGCAGCTGTTGTTGATGCTTTAGAAAATACTTATGCTAACCCATCTTCACTACACCGCTTTGGTTTAAAATCAGAGAAAATTTTAAATAACAGCAGAAAAATAATAACTGATTATCTGGGTGTCAAAACTAAAGAAATCATCTTTACTTCAGGTGGTACTGAGAGCAATAATCTTGCCATCAGAGGAATTACTAATTCTTATAAAAATAGAGGTAAACATTTAATCACCTCTCCTATCGAACATTCTTCTGTAGCTGAACTTTTTAATGCTCTCGCAACTGAAGGCTGGCAGATAGATACAGTTAATGTTGATCATGGTGGACATGTTGACCTTGACCACTTAAGATCATTAATTACTGATAAAACACTTTTGGTCAGTATTATGCAGGTTAATAATGAGTTGGGAACTATCCAGCCAATCAAAGAAATTGCTGAACTGATTGAAAGTATAAATCCCCTCATTTTTTTTCATGTTGATGGTGTTCAGGCTTTTGGAAAGATTTATAGTAATTTGAGCCAGTGGCCGGTAGATCTTTATTCAATCAGCGGCCACAAAATCCATGGTCCAAAAGGTATTGGCGCTCTCTATGTTAAAGAGGGGACAAACTTAAAACCACTAATTTATGGCGGTGGTCAGGAAAGCAAATTGCGTTCAGGCACAGAAAACGTTCCTGGAATTGCTGGTTTAGGAGAAGCTGTTAAAAAACTAACTCATTTTTCAAAAGAAATTACAGCTGATAGATATTTAGCTCAGCAAAAAGAATATTTACTGGAATCTTTACAGCAAATTGAAGAGGTAGTAATCAACTCGCCTACTACTGGAGCTCCCCATATTATTAACTTTTCAATACCTGGTATTAAAGGAGAAACTATGCTGCATGCATTAGAAAGACAGGGTATTTATATTTCAACCGGTTCAGCCTGCTCATCTAAGAAAAAAGGCAGTCGGATTATTAATGCCTGTGGTCTATCTCAGGCTAGAAGTGAAAGTGCTCTGCGGGTAAGTTTAAATAAGAATATTACAGATTCTGATCTAGACTATTTTATAAAAACTTTAAAAAAACAGATTGACTTTCTTAAACTTTTTTAATGAGGTGAAAAATTTTGTATGATTTAATAATTATTCGTTACGGAGAAATTGGCCTAAAAGGAGATAATATCAATGATTTTATCTCTCAGCTGGTCTCAAATATTAAAAGAGCAACAGCCGATTTAGGAGATTTTGAAATCAGTACGGTCTATGGTCGAATTTTTCTTTATGCTGAAAGTGATAAAATCGAAAAAATTGTTGGGAGGCTGGCCAATGTTCCAGGAATTATATCATTAAGTCCAGCTCAAAGATTTAGAATTGGAAAAAAAGTAGCTAAATTTAATGAACAGGACTTTGAAAAATTGAAAGACAGCGTAGTTGAACTTTTTAAAGCTGAAGTTAAGAATTATCCAACTACTTTCAAAGTAGAAACTACCAGAGCAGATAAGTCTTTCCCAATGGAAAGTCCAGAAATCAATCGCGAGCTGGGGGCAGAAATTTTAAGAAAAATAGAAAGTAACAGTGTTCCACTCAGTGTTGATGTTCATCAGCCTGAGCACCTGGTCGAAGTTGAAATTAGACGGGGAAAGGTTTATCTTTTTCTAAGGCGAGAAGCTGGCCCGGGTGGATTACCGGTTAAATCATCCGGAAAAGCATTACTTCTTCTCTCAGGTGGGATTGACAGTCCTGTTGCCGGTTGGCTTGGTTTAAAAAGAGGTTTATCTTTAAGTGCAGTCTACTTTGATTCTCCTCCCTATACATCAGAAAGAGCCAAAGAAAAGGTAATTGATCTAGCAAAGGTTTTAAGCCGTTATGGAGGAGAAATTAAACTTCATATTCCTTACTTTACAGAAGTTCAACAGGAAATATTAAAAAACTGCCCCAGTCGATATACTGTCACTATTATGAGGCGAATGATGATCAGGATTGCCAACAGACTGGCAGAGCTGAATAATGAGTTAGCTTTAGTGACCGGAGAAAGTCTGGGCCAGGTAGCAAGCCAGACTTTAGAAGGTCTGCGTTCATCTGATGAAGTAGCAGAGTTTCCGGTTTTACGTCCCTTAATTACCATGGATAAAAATGATATTATTGCTTCAGCCAAAAGAATCGGAACTTATGAAATTTCAATCAGGCCTCACGAAGACTGCTGTACAATTTTTGTGCCTGATAATCCTGCAACTCAGCCCAAACTTGATACTATTCACTATGGAGAAGAGGATTTAGAAATTGAAGAATTAATAAATCGAGCTGTAGAAAAAATGGAAGTTATTACAATCAACGAAGATGCAAAATAAGTCTGTTAACCACATTTCTTTCGCGGTCAAGAACGATATTTTTCAACTAATCCCTATTTAACAAGTTTTTTGACCGCCGGTGACAGAGTCCCTATTTTGCTCAACTTAATTTTTTGTATACTTACACTTAACTGATTGTCAATACTTTTTAACTGCTTTCTGAAAAACTTTCTATTACTTTATTATATTCTCCTTTAGCTTTGAGAATATGGCTTAAGATCTCTCTGACTGCCCCATCTCCACCCTTAAATTCAGATACTAGATCAGAAACTTCTTTAACCTCTGCAGCTGCATCTGCCGGACAGCCTGCAAATCTAGCCTCTTTCATTACTGATAAGTCATTTAAATCATCACCAAGATAGGCTAAATTCCCATAGCCAAAGTCGTTTTCTTTCATTAATTTTTCTAAAGCCGCTTTTTTATCCCTAACTCCCTGATAACATTCTTCTATCCCCAGCTCGGCCGCTCGACGGGCCACAACTTCAGAGTTTCTTCCGGTCATAATAATTACATCATATCCCATTTTAATCATTTGTACTATCATTAAGCCATCTTTAACATTAAATGCTTTAAATTCATTTTTACCATTATCTAAATAAATTTTACCATCTGTAAGAGTTCCATCAACATCTAAAAATATAGTATTAATATTCTTCACTCCTATCCCTCCATTTGTAAGCAAAATATTTGCAGACCAATTTAATTATATTTTTTTAGAAAGCATTCTGCAATGTTTAAAGCTATAACTATAACAACCCCCAGCCTTAAATTGAGGGTTATCTTAACAAAACGATTCTTTTAGATTATGTTTTTATTTTTTTCTTTTTTTAATTTCAAATTTGCTGCTTTTTCTGCCTGTTCTTTTTCTTTGGCTCGATAATTTAAATAGCCGGCTGAAATTATTAAAATTCCACCGAGTACTGAAAAAAGATCCGGAATTTCTTGAAATAAAAACAGACCAAAAATTGAAGAAAAAATAATATTAGCATAAGTATATATTGAAAGCTCTCCAGCTTCTGCATGACGATAAGCGTTTGTCATAAAAAGCTGGGCTGCTGCTGCAAATAAGCCTAAAGCAAGTAAAGCAACTGCCTGAACAGGACTTGGAATTACAAAACTACCACTAACCATAAATGGTATCATCGCCAAAGTTGAAAAAAAACTAAAATAAAATACCACTGTAGCTGCTGAATCAGTTTTACGCAGCTGCCTAACCACAGTATAGGCAATTCCTGCAAAAACACTTGACATTAAAGCAATCAAAGAAGGAATTAAATTTGAATCAAAACCGGGACGAATTACTAGAACAGCACCCATCACAGCAGTTATTAAAGCAGTAATCTGCTTTTTATTAATCTTCTCATTTAAAAATACAGCCGCAAAAACAACTACAAAAAATGGAGACATTTTATTTAAAATTACAGCATCTGAAAGCTTCATATTTGCCAGCGCATAAAAATAAGCTGCAATACCTAAAAGACCAAAAATACTCCTTAAAATTAAAAGCTTCTTATTATTACCAGTCAAAGAGCTTCCACTCTTTTTGACAAGACCAAAAGCTACAAAAATCCCAACCAGATTTCTAAAAAATATTTTTTCTGTTGTTGGCATATCACCTAAATATTTAACCGTGGCTGCCATTAGAGCAAAAAATAAAGATGATAAAAGTATATATGTTATCCCTTTTTTCCTATTTTCCATTTTTTTCACCTCTTATTATGATATTATAAACTTATAGAGTTATCAAAAATTACCAGAATAAAAACAACTATTTAATCCTATATAATAATGATATTCATTATCATTATTATATAGGTAATTATTTCTTATGTAAAGTAAAAACTTCACCAAATGGTGAAGTTTTTAAAAATAATTTTCAAATTTAATTTCTTTCATTTAAAGCTTCTTTCAATGTATACCAGGATAAAACCGCACATTTAACTCGAGCTGGCATGTTTGAAATATTCTTTAAAGCCATAGCATCTTTAAGCTTCCTTAACTCCTGAGGATCTTTTATATCTTTTTTGATCATAGCAATAAAAGTCTCCACAAGTTCCAATGCTTCCTCAATACTTTTACCTTTAATTAAATCAATCATTATTGAAGTTGAAGCCTGAGATATTGCACAGCCGCTACCTGTAAAAGCTGCATCACTAATTATATCTTCATCAAACTTCAATTCTAATGTTATATCATCTCCACAACTTGGATTATGACCATGTTCACTAAGATCTGCACCTTCTAAAGAATGTTTGTTGCGGCTATTTTTATTATGCTCCATTATTAATTCTGTATAGACTGAATTAAGATCCATATCCAAAAACCTCCCTTACTTTATCCAGGGATTCTATGAATTTATCCACTTCTGCTTTAGTATTGTAGAGATAAAAGCTGATACGGCCTGTAGAATTAAGCTGATAAAATTTCATTAAAGGTTGAGCACAGTGATGACCTGAACGGATAGCAATTCCTTCACTATCAACTATGGTAGCCAGGTCATGAGAATGAATATCCCTTAAATTGAATGAAATAATTCCTCCACGATCTTCTAAGTCAGTAGGACCTGCTATTTCAACATAATCAAGCTCCCCCATTTTCTCAAGAGCGTATTCAGTTAGCTCAAGCTCGTGTTCTTTTATTTTATCAAGTCCTATATCTTCTAAATATTCTATTGCCGCTTGAAGCCCGACCGCTCCTTCAACATTAGGCGTTCCTGCTTCAAATTTTTCTGGAAGTGGTGCATAGGTAGAATCCTGTTCTTTTACATATTCTATCATACCTCCACCTTTTAGAAAAGGAGGTAATTCTTCTAAAAGAGCCTTTTTACCATAGAGAACTCCAATCCCCATTGGTGCCAACATCTTATGACCTGAAAAAGCATAAAAATCAGCATCTAAAGCTCTAACATCGGTTTTAAGGTGAGGAGCACCCTGAGCACCATCCACAACAACTAAGGCATCATTTTGGTGTGCTAATTCTATCATCTCTTTTACAGGATTAATAACCCCACTCACATTTGACATCTGAGAAATACTTAAAATTTTTGTTTTTTCATTTAATTTTTCTCTAAGTTCTGACAGCTGAATTCTATAATTTTGGTCAGGATATAAATATTTTAGTTTTAGATTTTTTCTCTCTGCCAGCTGCTGCCAAGGAAGAATATTACTGTGATGTTCTAAAACAGAAATTAAAATTTCATCTCCCTCTTCAACCAATGCCTCCATACTATTTGCTAATAAATTTAAAGACTCAGTTGTATTTCTAGTAAAAATAATTTCCTCTGATTTTTCTGCATTAATAAAATCTTTAACTTTTTCTCTAGCATTTTCATAGGCTTCGGTAGCACGAATGCTTAAAGTATGGGCGCCACGGTGAGGATTGGCATTAATTGTCCGGTTATAATTATCTACTGCATCCAAAACTGATTCCGGCTTTTGAGTTGTAGCAGCATTATCAAAATAAATTAAGTCTTTACCATTTATCTGCTGGTTTAAGATAGGAAAATCATCCTTATATTTTGGGGCAAATTTATCACTTAAACTATTTTCTTTAACTGCGTATTCTTGTTTTGACTTCATTAATAACACTTCCTTTAAGGTCATTAAGAGGTATCTTATCAAAAACAGGATTAAAAGCAGCCTCCACCATTAACTGTTTTGCTTCTGCTTTACTCATACCTCTACTCATCAAATAAAAGAGACGCTGTTCATCAATTTGACCTGCACTGACCGCGTGCTCACCTTCAACATTATCTTCTTCAGAAAACAAAGCCGGAATAGAATCAGAATCAACTGTTTTATCCAAAAGTAACACTTCTTCTTTTTCAGTGCCTTTGGCCTGACCTGCACCTTTTTGGAAATATAAATCTCCTCTGAATACTTTCTGAGCCCTATCTTTTAAAACACCCCTACTTTCAATCTCACTGCTGCTGTGGCGGCCCTGGTGATTCATCTTAAATCCTAAATCCAGTTTACGATCTCCATCAGCAAAATATACTGAACTGATGCTGGCTCTACTGCCATCATCAATTAAGGTGTTCTCATTATTTGTAACAGAATTTCTAGCTCCAAGTTCAATTGGAATCCAATTTAGTTCTCCCTGATTGGACACAAGAGAAATATTACTGTCAAAATTATCACTTTGATCATTAAAACGCTGAACCTTTATAATATTTAAAACAGCATTTTCTTTAACAATTACTCTAGTTAAACCATTATGGAAAGCAGCTAATTCCTGATCCTTCATTCGATAATCAATAACAATAGTTAATTTAGAGTTTTCTTCAGCTACAATTAAATTGTTATCAATTAAAACAGGATTTTCTTTGTCTAATTCATAAAATATTTCTACAGGTAATTTTAGTTCTGTATTTCTAGGAACTTTAATAAATAAGCCTGTATTATAAAAGGCATCAACCATAGATAAATATTTCTCATCAAGACCCTGATTACCTTTTTTAACTTTTTTACCTTTAAATTCCTCTAAATAGTTTAAAATTTCTTCTTCATTATTTAGATTATCTGTCATTTTTTTAAGCACAATTTGACTTTGCCACTTTTTTTCTTTAAGATATTCTTTATTATAAGGGCTGTATTCAGGAAATTGATAGTCAAACAAATTTATTCTATTAAAATCACTTTTAGTCAATTTTTCAAAAACTTTAAAACTATCTCTTCTTTTACTGCTGAGTAGTTTTGATTGACCAGTGGTTAAGTTATCAACTAATTTTTTATTATACATCTTATTATCACCTATCCTATAGTTCCTTCAAGTTCAAGGTTAATTAGATTGTTTAATTCAACTGCATATTCTAACGGCAGTTCACTAGCAATTGGTTCCACAAATCCACGCACAATCATTGCTTTTGCCTCTTCTTCACTTATTCCTCTGCTCATCAGATAGAAGATAGCTTCTTCACTTATTCGACCAACTTTTGCTTCATGACCAATATCAATATCATCAGTCTGCAATTTCATAATCGGTAAAGTATCTGATTTAGATTCATTATCCAGCATCAGTGACTCACAGGCAACTGATGCTTTAGCACCATGAGCATTCTCAGTTACTTTAAGCAGACCTCTATAGTATGCATGTCCCCCATCTTTAGCAATTGAGCGAGAATTAACAGTTGAAGTTGTGTTAGGGGCCGCATGTATAACCTGAGCTCCAGTATCTAAATACTGTCCTTCAGCAGCAAATGTAACTCCGGTAAATTCAGCTCTTGCTCTTGCTCCTTTTAAAATACTCATTGGATAAAGCATTGAAACCTTAGAACCAAATGATCCAGAAACCCATTCAATTACTCCATCTTCTTCAACTAAAGCCCTTTTTGTATTTAGATTATACATATTCCTCGACCAATTCTCAATAGTACTGTATCTTAATTTAGCACCTTTATTTATAAATAATTCTACAGCACCTGCATGAAGATTATTAACAGAATATTTTGGGGCTGAGCAGCCTTCAATAAAGTGAGCATTTGCTCCTTCTTCTAAAATTATAAGAGTATGCTCAAACTGTCCAGATCCTGGTGCATTCTGGCGGAAATAGGACTGCAGAGGAATATCCACATCTACTCCAGCCGGAACATAAACAAATGAACCACCTGACCAGACAGCTCCATGCAGAGCTGAAAATTTATGATCGTTTGGTGTGATTAATTTCATAAAGTGGTCCTTAACTAAATCTTCATGTTTTTTAACAGCGTTTTCCATATCCATATAAATGACACCCTGTTCAACCATCTCTTCTTTTAAGTTGTGGTATACAACCTCAGAATCATATTGAGCCCCGACTCCGGCTAAAGACTCTTTTTCTGCCTCTGGAATTCCCAAAGCATCAAATGTATCTTTAATCTCATCCGGAACCTGATCCCAATCACTCTGAAGATCTGCATCAGGTCGAACATAGGTAATTATATTTTCCATATCTAAATCTGAAATATCCGCTCCCCAGGTAGGAATTTCTTTTTTCTTATATATTTCTAAAGCCTTAAGTCTAAATTCGAGCATCCATTTTGGCTCTTTTTTTTCTCGTGAGATTTCCTTAATTACCTCAGGAGTTAAACCCTTAGCTGATTGATAACGGTGTTTTGATTCATTTTTTTTATCATGAAGACTGCGGTCAATATCTTTGACTTCTGTCTTTTCGTTCATCTAAAAAACCTCCTAATAAACTAACAATTAGTTTTCGAATTACTTTCATCTAAGATTTCTTCCTTATATTCTGAATAACCTTCTTTTTCAATTAATCTAGCCAATTCCATATCCCCTGATTTAGCAATCTTTCCATCAACTAAAACATGAACATAATCCGGTTTTATATAATCTAAAATTTGATTATGGTGAGTTATTATTATCATTGCATTATCTTCAGAAGCTAGTTTCTTAATTCCTTCAGCAACTGTTTTGGTAGCGTCTACATCAAGGCCAGAGTCTGTTTCATCTAAAATAGCCAACTTTGGCTCCAGAACTGCCATCTGTAAAATTTCATTCTTCTTCTTCTCTCCACCAGAAAAACCTTTGTTTAAATAACGGTCTGCATAAGACAGGTCAATATCAAGCAGGTTCATCTTTTCTTCTAATAAAAATTTAAAATCAAAAATACTCTGCTGTTCACCGCTTACTGCAGTTTTGGCTGTGCGAAGGAAATTTTCTACAGTTACTCCAGGGATTTCCTGAGGATACTGAAATGATAAGAAAATACCCTTTTTCGCTCTTTTATCTACTGCTAGATCATTAATTTTTTCACCTTCAAATTCAATTTCTCCATTTATAATTTCATGTTCTGGATGACCCATTAAAACATTTGCCAAAGTTGATTTTCCAGCCCCATTAGGGCCCATAATTACATGTATTTCACCTTTATTAACCTCTAAATCAATTCCATTTAAAATGTTTTGGTCTTCAACTTTAGATTTCAAATCAGATATTTTTAGCAGTTTTTTATCCATAATCTATGTCATCTCCTTTATTAAAGTAATCTGCTCAGCATTGTGCTATTTATATCCTACAACATTACTCAACTTTAGTCAAGGATTTTGTTAAAAAAGTAATTAAATTTACAAAAAAAGTGATGACACTGGTCATCAGGAAAAAAATTCCATAAATTCAAGCATCATCACGATTAATTTTAGATTTCTTTTTCAATATACTTTTTTCGAAAGATCAGTCTTAAAACCACATATAAAGGAACAGCTGTTAAGGCCCCAATAAAACCAAATAAATAAACACCAGATAATACTACAAATAATACTACTATTGGATGGATTTCCAGTCTTCTCCCCTGTACCAGAGGCCTAATGACATTCCCTTCAAGATACTGTGCTATTAAAATAATTGCTAAAACTCCTAAAAATAAAAACCAACTATTCGTAACAGCTACAAAAACCGCAGGTAGACTGCCAAAAAATGGTCCAATAATCGGAATTAAAGAAGTAATCATTGCAATTATCGCTAAGGCCACAGCATTTGGCAAACCAATTATTAAAAATCCGATAAACATTACTAAACCCAAAAAGAAAGCAACAACCAGCTGAGAACTAATAAAAGTTGCTAGTAAATAATCAACTTCTTCTGCCAATTTTTCTATCTTTCTTTTTTTAGATTCTGGAACAACTTTCATAAAATTATTAAATATTTTTTGATCATCTTTTAGCAAATAAAAGACAATGAAAGGAATCAATACAATTATCAGGCCAAAGTTAGTGATTGAACTAAAAATCCCCATATAATTATAGGAAGAAATTTTCTGAGCTAAGTTATTAGCATAGGAAAATATTCTATCCCGTAAATTTAATCCTTCTAAAAAAGCATTATCAAAATTTATATATTCTTTTAAACGTTCTATTATAGTTAAAATAAAATTGTAAATATAATTATAATTACCACTTAAGCTCTGACTTACTTCTTTACCCTGTTCATAAATAATGCTTCCTCCAAAATAAAAAACAATAGTTAAAATAGCAAGAACAATAATTAATGAGATTACTATTGATAAAGATTTACTTTTTATCCATTTATTTAAAAATCTAACAAGCGGCCTCATTAAATAATAAAAAAAAGAACTAAATAACAAAGGCAGCAAAATGAAACTCATTACTGAAGTTAAAGGTACAGTAAAATATGGTATTTGACCTAAAAGAAATATTATAACTAGTATTATAATTACAGCATGTCCTGTTTTAAAAAAATACTCATTTAACATATGGATCTCCCCTAATATTATTTTATAAATATAAAATTATACAAAAATTTAATGATTATTGGGATGAGCATTCTCAGATACAATTTTAATTGATTTAGTAACTACAGAAAGCACATCAACTAAATGCTGCTGTTCGAGTTCTTCTATTTTTGAAAAAACTTTTCCTTTTGATGTTGCTACATATTTTGCAGGCAGACGATTAAGAGCATATGTCGCCATATCTAGCAAACAATCTTCATCTTTACAAACATTTTTAAATTCTTCTCTCTTCAACATATCATCCAACATTTTTAAAACTATTTCTTCAGTTAAATTGTTTAATCTTCCTTTTAAATGTTTAAGTCTTTCATCTTTAAACATAATATTCCCCCCCCCATTAGTAATAAATCTAATTTTATTTTACAGCTTTAAGATTCTTAAAAAATGCTCTTAAAACTATAATTCTTTATAAAAGCGAAAAACCCTGCCTCAAATATGGCAGGGTCCTTAAGAATAATTAAATATTCCTATTCTGATATTCTCCAAAAACTTCACGCATCTGATCACTAATTTCATTTAGGGTTGCTTTTGCCCTTACAGCTTCAATAATTGGAGGCATCAAATTGTTTCCATCTTTAGCTGCATTTTTGATCTTCAACAATTTTTTTTCCACAAGCAGCTGATCTCTTTCTTTTTTTAACTTTTTAAGCTTTTTTTTCTGTGCCTTTTCCAAATTTGGATCAACTTTAAGTAAGTCCATCTCTTCGTTATGATGACCCCACCTGTATTTATTTATCCCAACAACTATCTTCTTATCTTCATCAATTTCCTTTTGCTTCTGATAAGCACTATCCTGTATTTCTTTCTGCACATATCCAACTTTAATAGCTTCAACCATACCTCCAAGTTTATCAATTTTTTCTAGATACTCTTTAGTACTTTCTACAAATGAAGCTGTCAGTTCTTCTAAATAATAGGAGCCTCCCAAAGGATCAATTACATCAGCAATCCCACTTTCTTCTGCAATTATCTGCTGAGTTCTTAAAGCAATTTCAACCGCTTCTTCAGACGGTAGGGAAAGGGCCTCATCATAAGAGTTTGTGTGCAGTGACTGAGTTCCTCCTAAAACTGCTGCTAATGATTGAATTGTAACTCGAATTATGTTATTTAAGGGTTGTTCAGCAGTTAATGCTGTACCTGCAGTTTGAGTATGAAATCGTAAAAGTTTAGATTTTTCTTTTTTAGCATCAAAATATTCTTCCATTATTTCAGCCCATAGTTTTCGAGCAGCCCTGAATTTTGCTGCTTCTTCCATAATATTCATTTGAGAAGCAAAGAAAAAAGACAGCCTAGGTGCAAAATCATCAATATCCAGTCCAATTTTTAAAGCTGCTTTTACATATTCTACTGCATCTGCTATAGTAAATGCAAGCTCTTGAAGTGCTGTAGCACCTGCTTCTCGTATATGATAACCACTAATACTAATAGTATTAAATGCAGGCATTTCTTCTGAACAGTACTCGAATATATCAGTTATTAATCTTAAAGACTCTTCTGGCGGATAAACATAAGTACCTCTGGCTATATATTCTTTTAAAATATCATTTTGGATAGTTCCAGTAAGGTTTTTAGGATCAACCCCCTGTTCTTCTGCAGTAACAATATACATCGCTAGAATAACAGCAGCAGGGGAATTAATAGTCATTGAGGTGCTAACCTTATCTAAAGGAATATCTGCAAATAACCTCTTCATATCTTCAACACTATCAATCGCTACCCCTACTCTACCGACTTCTCCTTCAGCTAAAGGATGATCAGAATCATAAGCAATTTGGGTTGGGAGATCAAAAGCCACGCTCAGTCCTGTTTGTCCTTGATCTAAAAGATATTTAAAACGCTGATTTGTTTCTTCAGCTGTTCCATAACCCGAATACTGCCTCATTGTCCAAAGACGAGAGCGATACATTGTTGGATAAACTCCTCGAGTATAAGGAAATTCACCCGGAAATGAAATATCTTTTTGATAATCAATATTTTTTAAATCTAAAGGAGTATATAATGCTTTTACTTCTTTATCTGAATCAAATGAAAATTTATCTTTTCTTAAACCAAAACGGTCAACAGTTTTTTGATATTTGTTTTCTTTCCAATTTTTTTCTGCTTTTTTTAAGTCAGATAACTTATTCTGGTTCTGTTTATCATTTTTATATTCTCCCATAAGCATAACTCCTTTTATCTAGTTTTAATTGAAAACCAAGTTCAAAGGCCTCCATATTATCATCAACTGTTTGTGGTGGAACTTTCTCTATGATTGCTTTTTTGATAAATTCTACAGGTATTTTTTTTTGAATTATTTTAGCAATTATTCCTAATACAACCATATTAGCTGAAATTTCTTTTCCAATTTTATTTGCTGCCAGATCTAAAATATTAAGCTGATAAAGATTATTTTTTAGTTTATCTTTTAATTTTGTTGTATCAATTCTGCTGTCAGCAATTATAACACCATAATTTTTTAAATCTTCTCCATACTGATTAAAAGCTTCCTGAGTTAAGCAAACTAAAAGATCAGGTTTTATAACTTTAGGGAAATCAATCTGATCTTCATCAAAAACAACTTCAGCTCTGCTTGCACCTCCACGTGATTCAGGTCCATAGGATTGGCTCTGGCTTACATTTAAATCATCAACCATAACACCTGATTCTGCTAGAATTATTCCAGCTAAAATCATTCCCTGACCACCGGCGCCGCTTAATCTGATTTCATATCTGCTCATTAGAAAGCCTCCTCTTTTTTTAATTTCTTTATAATTTTTTGATAAGACTCTGTATATTCGCTTTCAGGATTTTCAACTTCTTTTAAAATTCCAAGAGGATATTTCCCCTGTTTTTCTTCAAAGCTAAGTTCCTGCCACTTTTTAAAGCTAACTGTATCTTCCTGCTGTTTTTTAAGCATTTCTACAGCATCACCAGCCTTATTCTGGCGGCCATAGCTGACTGGACATTGAGAAAAGCTTTCTACAAAAGAAAACCCCTTGTGTTTTAAGGCAGCTAGATATATTTTTTTTAGCTGTCTTGGATCATGTGTTGCTCCTCTCGCTATAAACCCCCCTCCCGCTCCTTCTACCAATTTTGCCAGATCAAAATTTTGATCTATATTACCATAAGGGGCTGTAGTGGCTTGGTCACCGGTAGGAGTCATCGGAGAAAACTGTCCTCCTGTCATACCATAGATTTGATTATTAAATAAAATTACAGTCAGATCAATGTTTCGACGGGCAGCATGAATCAGGTGATTTCCCCCAATCGCTGAGCCATCTCCATCTCCAGTCATCACAACTACATTTAATCCTGGATTTGCCATTTTTACACCTGCAGCAAAAGCAATTGCTCTACCGTGTGTCGTGTGCAGTGTATCAAAATTTAGATACCCGGTTGCCCTACCTGAACAGCCAATACCTGAAATTACAACTGTTTTATCCTGATCTAAACCACTTTCAGCAAAAGCTCTAATAAATAAGTTTAAAATCGTTCCATGACCACAACCAGGACACCAGATATGGGGAAGTTTATCGATTCTTAAATATTTTTCAAAATCCATTATAATACCTCCTCCAGCAGTGCCCTAATTTCTTCAGGTCTAATTAAATCTCCCGCATAAGAGTTTATTCCAATAACTTTAGCTCTGCCGGCAGCAGCTTTTTTAACTTCTCTAATCAGCTGTCCCTGATTAAGCTCAGGAACAATAATTGTATCTACCTGAGCTGCAAGCTCTGCAACCGCTTCTTCTGCAAAGGGCCAGATAGTCTGAAGTTTAAACCAACCGGCTTTAAGATTATCTTTGCGGGCTGTATTAACCGTACTTATTGCAGCCCTGGCAGCTGAACCATAACTTAAAACAGCGGCATTGTCATCACTTCTAATATTTTTTTCATAAAAAATTATTTGATCTAGATTATTATGGAGCTTATTATGCAAACGGTCCTGCATGAATTTAGCAGTTTCTTTTTTACCATCTGGAAAACCACTTTGATCATGAAAAAGTCCACTGGTATGGTACTTGAAACCACTACCATAATCAGCCATTGGAGGTATTAAATCATCTGTTAATTGATAGGGTAAAAATTGATCTGAATTTTGATTTGATTCGGGCTTTTTTCGATTATATATTTCAATTTCTTCTTTACTTTTTAAATGAATTTTCTCTCTTAAATGTCCAATTACTTCATCCAAAAGCAAAACTACCGGCTGCCTAAATTTTTCACTTAAATTTACGGCTTTAATTGTTAATTCATAACTTTCTGCAACCGAAGATGGAGCAAGTGCAATTATTTCTTGATCACCATTTCTTCCCCAACGAGTCTGCATTACATCACCTTGAGAAGGAGCTGTTGGCAGTCCAGTTGAGGGTCCAACCCGCTGCACATTTACCACAACTACTGGCACTTCAATCATCGTTGCAAAACCCAAGTTTTCTTGTTTTAAAGCAAAACCAGGTCCACTGGTAGCAGTAATAGCCTTTTTGCCAGCCAACGAAGCGCCAATTACCGCTGCCATACCAGCTATTTCATCTTCCATCTGCAAGAATTTCCCACCAATTTGGGGAAGCTCTCTAGCAAATCCTTCTGCTATTTCAGAGGCAGGAGTAATTGGATAACCAGCAAAAAATTCAACTCCTGCTGCCAGAGCTCCTTCCACAACAGCTTGATTTCCTTGGGTAAGTACAGCACTTTTTTTAGGTTTAAATATTTTAGTTTTCATCTTGAGTCACCACCTTCAGTACAAAGTCAGGACAAATTAACTCACAGTTTTGACAGCCAATACACTTCTCTAAGTCATCAATTTTTACTCTATCCCTGCCTTTAATCAAAACATTGGTCGGGCAGACAGAAATACAAATTCCACAATTTTTACACCAATCAGCATTTTCTAACTTTACCCTATCACCTCTGGCCATATTTTCACTCCTCAAAATTAGTTTTTTATTATCTTGATGCCTAATTACAGGTAGAAATGAAACTGGCTGCTCTCTACTCTCTTCTTCTTAAATTAATTTAAAAACTTATTTAAAATTGTATAAAATATAAACCATTAGCTGATGGGCAGTTAAAGTTCTAAAAATAGTTTATTTAATTTTCTGATAATTTATCCTTAAAATTAAGCCGGCATTTTACTGCTGGCTTAATCGTATTGATTCGTTATTTTTAATTTTTATTCATTTGGCTAAAATTAATTTTAGCCGAGAATTGATAGTAAAGTACCGGCTGCAATTGCAGATCCAATTACTCCAGCAAAGTTTGGTCCCATAGCATGCATTAAAAGATGATTAGAAGGATTTTCTTCCTGACCAACTTTCTGTACAACTCTGGCTGCCATTGGAACTGCAGAAACCCCAGCTGCTCCAATCAGCGGATTGACCTTACCTCCACTCATCTTATACATTAGTTTACCAAACAATACTCCAACTGCTGTACCAAAACTAAAGGCTATTAGTCCTAAAACCAGGATTCCGATAGTTTGTGCATTCAAAAATGCTTCGGCACTTGCTGTAGCTCCAACAGTTAATCCTAAAAAGAGGGTTACTATGTTCATTAAAGAATTCTGAGTAGTTCTAAGTAAACGATCAACTACCCCTACTTCCCGCATTAAATTTCCAAACATCAGACTTCCTAATAGTGGTAAAGCTGAAGGTACTAATAAACCACCAAGTAAGGTAACAGCTATTGGGAAAATTATCTTTTCCTTTTTTGTTACCTGTCTTAACTGCTCCATTTTTACCTGGCGCTCTTCTTTTGTTGTTAAGGCCCTCATTATTGGTGGCTGAATAATCGGCACTAAGGCCATATAAGAATAGGCTGCTACTGCAATCGGACCTAATAAATGTGGTGCCAGCTGGCTGGCAGCAAAAATAGCTGTTGGTCCATCAGCTCCACCAATGATTCCAACGGCCCCTGCTTCTGCCGGGGAAAACCCAAGAGCAATTGCTCCAAAAATTGTAGCAAAAATACCAAACTGTGCTGCTGCACCTAAAAGAGCTGTTTTGGGCTGAGCAATCATTGGGCCAAAATCAGTCCAGGCTCCAACTCCCATGAAAATAATGGGAGGATAAATTCCTAATTTAACTCCTTGATATAGATAATATAATAAACCTCCAACCTGTCCATCTTTTCCAGCTGCCATCAATCCACCTAAGGGTAAATTCACTAAAAGCATTCCAAAACTAATTGGCACCAAAAGTAGAGGCTCATATTCTTTGACTACTGCCAGATATAAAAGTATGGAGGCAATGATAATCATAATAAATTGTCCTAAACCCAGGTTTAAATAACCTGTTGACTGGACAAATAGTAAAATCTTATCTAACATGATCTAACCCCCTACTCAATTACCAGCAGTATATCTTCTGCATCAACACTATCTCCGACTCTTACTTTGATATCTTTAACAGTTCCTGCCTGAGCTGCAGTAATTTCATTTTCCATTTTCATTGCTTCTAACACTATTAGAACATCACCTTTGCTGACACTATCACCTTTTTTAACATTAATTTCTAAAATACTGCCCGGCATTGGAGCTACAATATCTCCTTCACCAATATCAGCAGGTGCTGATATTTCTTTTTGAGCATTACTTTTAGGTTTTGGAGCAGCTTTTTTCGACTTTGCTTTTGGAGCAGCTGCAGAGCTTCTGCTGCCTGCACTACCACTACTTGTGCTGGCAGCTGTTTGACTGCTGCTTTCACTTCCAATTTCCTCAACATTTACAATAAATTCTTCACCATCTACCTCAACTCTAAATTTTTTCATTCTATATTCAGCTCCTATCTTTTCCAGTTTTGATTACTTTTTTGAATAGAGATTATCCGATAATTATTCTGGTCATTTAAGCTCTCATAAATAGCTGCAGTAACTGCTGCTATTTTTTTAGGGGAAATTTCTTTCTCTACCGCATCTGTTTTTTTTATTTCTTTTTCTGCTGCAGCTTCTAGTATTTCAGCTTTCTTTTTGCTTTTATTTTTATCTTTACTCTCTGGTCCAAAAAGTTTTCCGCTAAAATGAAGGAAAACTGAAAGTAAATAAAGGGAAAGAAAAACTGTTCCCATTCCAATTATTAATAATTCCAGACCAAGAACATAATTATTCATACTTTCACCTACTTAATTACAATTTTATAGTTGAACAATCTTATTATATAATTTTTGATAATCTTAAAATCTCCAATATAAATTAAAGTTCGTTTTAAAGATTTAAAGAGGAATATTGCCGTGTTTTTTATCCTGTCCATCCTGACGCTTATTGCTCATCATCTCTAAGCCATTAATCAGTTTGGCTCTGGTTTCATCCATTTTTATCACATCATTGACCATCCCTCTTTTAGCTGCTATATATGGATTGGCAAAATTATCCTTATAGTCATCTATCTTTTCCTGACGCAGCTGATCAGGATCAGCTGCTGCTTTAATCTCCTTACGGTAGATTACATTGGCTGCACCTTCTGGGCCCATAACTGCAATTTCGGCTATCGGCCAAGCATAAACAAGGTCTGCTCTAACTGAGCGGCTGCCCATTGCAATATAGGCTCCACCATAAGCTTTACGCATAATTAAAGTAATTTTAGGTACAGTTGCTTCCGAGTAAGCATATAATACTTTAGCACCATGACGAATTACTCCACCATATTCCTGTTCTGTACCCGGCATATAACCTGGAACATCAACTAAGGAAATAATCGGGATATTAAAGCTGTCTAAAAAGCGGATAAAGCGTGCAATCTTAGTGGAAGCATCAATATTTAAACAGCCTGCAAGATGCTGCGGCTGATTGGCAACAATACCAACACTGCGTCCATTTAATCTGGCAAAGCCAACTACTGCATTCTGAGCAAAATAAGGTTGAACTTCCATAAAGCTGTCTTTATCTGCCAAAACATCTATTACATCTCTAACATCATAAGCTTTCTGTGGATTTTCCTTAACAATCTTTTTCAGCTCTTTAGTGCTGCGGCCCGGATCATCCTGAACCTCAAGCGTTGCTGGCTCTTCTTTGTAATTATCAGGTATGTAAGAAAGTAGCCTTCTGATATTGTCTAAAGCAGCCTCTTCACTGTCTTCCATAAAGTGAGCAACACCGCTGACCTGATTGTGGGTCATCGCCCCACCCAATTCCTCAGCTGAAACTTCTTCTCCCGTAACAGATTTAATTACACTCGGGCCGGTGATAAACATCTTTGATGTGTGGTCAACCATAAAAATAAAATCTGTAATTGCTGGAGAATAAACTGCTCCACCTGCACAGGGACCTAAGATTGCTGTAATCTGTGGTACTACTCCTGATGCCTTTGTATTGCGGTAGAAAATTTCACCATATCCATTTAGTGAGTCTATTCCCTCATTGATTCTGGCTCCACCCGAGTCATTAAGACCGATTATTGGAGCTCCATTTTTCACTGCTAAATCCATTACTTCAGAAATCTTATTGGCATGTGCTTCACCAACTGAACCGCCCATGACTGTAAAATCTTGAGCATAAACATAGACCAGGCGACCTTCTATTGTACCATAACCAACTACAACTCCTTCACCTGGAACTTCCTTTTCATCCATTCCTAAAGATGTGCTGCGGTTTTCTACAAACATATTCAATTCATTAAAAGTACCATCATCTAATAAATATTCAATTCTTTCTCTGGCAGTTTTTTTATTTTTTTTATGCTGTTTTTCAATTCTTGCCTGGCCGCCACCCTGGCGAATCTTTTCCTTTTTATTTTCTAATGACTTTTCCCTATCTTCTACTGACATTATTTTTCCTCCTTAGCAAGTGGTTCACATAATTCTAATAAGACTCCATTTGTTGTTTTAGGATGGACAAAAATAATTTTCATTCCATCTGCTCCTTCTGAAGGCTTATCTCCAATCATTTTCGCTCCCTGAGCCTGCATTACTCTAACCTTATCCTCAATACTGTCGACTAAAACTGCAAAGTGATGAATCCCTTCCCCATTCTTCTCAATAAATTTGGCAATAGTACTATCTGCATTTAACGGCTCAAGCAGCTCAATTTTACTTTCTCCAACTTTCAAAAAAGCAATTTTAACTCCCTGAGACTCAACTATTTCTTGTTTAAGAAATTCTAAACCTAGAACATTTTGATAAAAATTGAGTGATTTTTCCAAGTTCCGTACAGCAATACCAATATGTTCTACTCTTTTGGGATTCACATTGACCTCCTTTATTTAATCGACACAATTAAGGATAGCAAAAAACTGACTACAAGTCAACTTGGATCGTTAAATTCTTATCGATAAATTCTTCAATTAACTGATATGGAGATGCTTCTCCACTTAAAATATCTCTTAAATATTTATCTAATTTATCTTCCTGATCAAATTCCAAAATGATCTTTTCTAAAATTTCTGACTGCAGTAAATTTAATAAATGTTTTTTTAACTGCAGTTTTTTATTTTGCTCCAAAATATTATTATTTCTTAAATAATTATAATGATTTTCTACAGCTTTAACTAAATCTTTTATCCCATGATTATTCAGAACAGAAGTTTTTAATAAAACACTCTGCCAGCTGCCTTTCGATTCATACTCATTTTTTCTATTTAACTTTTCTGTTTCAATTAGAGAAAAATTTGATTTAAGCAGCACCTCCATTTTAGCTGCCCGAGGCAGATCATCTTTATTTAAGATAAAAATATCTCCTACTTCCATTAATTCTGATTTAAAAATTTGAATTTCATCTCCGGCTTCAGGCACAGTAACAACTAAAGTAGTATCAGCCAAACTAACTACATCAATTTCTGTCTGCCCAACTCCAACTGTTTCAATGACAATCATTTCATAACCGGCAGCTGCCATAATTACTGCAGTGTCATAAACAGCAGAGTTAACTCCACCCATCTTCCCGCGGCTGGCCATACTTCGAATGAATATACGCTGATCATTATTAATATCTTTCATTCTTATTCTGTCACCTAAAAAAGCTCCTCCACTCCGCTGACTTGTAGGATCAACTGCAATTACTGCAATTTTTAATTCTGGTTCTTTTAACCACTCTTTAAGCATTAGATTGAGCAGAGAACTTTTCCCAGAACCCGCTGGACCTGTAATTCCAATGATATATGGTTTATTAAAATTTTGATAAAGCTGCTTCATGATTTCTCTGCTTAACGGAGACTTATCTTCTAGAAGTGAAATAGATCTTGCTATTTCTTGTTCTCTGCCATCCCTAACTGCAGCAATAAACTCATTTTGAGACTGCTGAAACAGTTCATTTATTTGCTCGGACAATCCTTTTCCTCCTTTCACCTTTTAAACTTAATTACTATAATTCACCTTAATTCTTCCACATAATTCAGTATTTCTTTAATTGAACTACCGCTGCCAAATATTTTAGTAACACCCAATTTTTTTAAATAATTGTAATCGTCTTTAGGAATAATTCCTCCAACAACAACTGGGATAGTTCTATTATTTTCAGCTTCCATATTCTCAAATAATTTTTTAACAAGAGTTTTGTGCGCGCCTGATAAAATACTAACTCCAATTAAGTCTACATCTTCCTGCACAGCAGTCCTTACAACTTCTTCAGCTGTGTTGCGGAGACCTGTATATATAACCTCCATTCCGGCTTCTTTTAAAGCTCGAGCTACAATTTTTGCCCCTCTATCATGTCCATCAAGCCCTAATTTAGCTATTAAAACCCTCTTTTTTGCTGACATAAGCCAACTCCTTTCAGCTTCTAATTCTTAATTCTAATTCTTAATTGAGGTTAAATATTTGATTGAACTTTAAACAAGCATTATTCGTTCTTCACCACTGTAAATATTAAAGCGCTGACCTCTACAAAATCCAATTAAAGTAATATTTCTATCTCTGGCAATTTTAACTGCAGCATTTGTTGGTGCTGATCTTGACACTAAAAATGGTATTCCCTGCTTTAGTACTTTGATAATCATTTCTGAAGAAATTCTGCCGCTGGTGAGCATAATTTTATCTTTTAAATTAATGTTTTCTATTAGAGCTCTGCCAATTATTTTATCCAGAGCATTATGACGTCCGATGTCTTCAAGCTGATAAATAATTTTTTCAGCATTAGCTAGAGCAGCAGTGTGTGTACCACCAGTTTTTTGAAAATAATTAGTGTTCTGCTGCATTTTTTGCATTAGGACTGTAAATTTCTCAGCCGGATATTGCTGGCTGCTTTTAATTTCCTGAGCCTCAGCACTGTCTTTAAGATTAATGAAGGTTTTACCTCCTCCACAACCAGAAGTTAATGTTCTTTTTTTATAATCATTGGGATGAAAGTCTTCTTCTATTTCTATTAGAGCAACTGTTTTATTATTTTTGAAGATAATATTTTTGATATCCTGCCTTTTTTCTATAAGTCCCTCACTAGCAAGAAAACCGGTGATAAGTTCTTCCAAATTTTCCTTTAAAATCATCAAAGTTAAAAATTGATATCCATTGATAAAAAGTGTCAAAGGATTTTCATTAATAACTACATCTTCTGCTTCAATAAATTCGTTTATTTTAAATTTTCTAATTTTTTCAGTTATTAAAATTTCTTTTTTCATTATACTGCTCCTTTATTACTTAGTTTCAATTAATTCCTGATTAAGCCTGATTAAGATAGTTTGGATTCTTTAAAAACCATATCTTTTCTTATATTTAAATATTTCTCTAACAATTATTATTAACCTTTATTTTTCTAAGCAAATTTAACTAAAAGCCAAAATAAATTTGAACAAAATGTCCTTCGGACAATCTGTAATATAGTAAGGTTAAATTTTGTTGATAGCGGAAATTATGAAACTATAAATATTATCCACAACAAACCATCAGGTATAATTTCCTAGCTAATAAAAAAGCTGCTCAATTAAGAGCAGCTAATAATAATCAGTATTTTAATTCAAAATCAACTTGATTTAATAGTTTTTCCTTATTTAAATATCTCTTCAAATTATCTTTAAAAATTTCGAAACGTCTTTGATCATTTGTTGGTGAAAATCCAGAGGTGTGTGGTGTCAAAATAACATTATCCATTTCCCAAAGTTTACTGGCTTCTGGTAGTGGTTCTGGCTCTGTCACATCAAGACCTGCTCCAGCTATCCAATTTTCTTCTAAAGCTTCAATTAAATCCTTCTGATTAATTAGTGAGCCTCGGCCAATGTTAATTATAAAAGCTGATTTTTTCATGGTTTTTAATTCTTTTCTACCAATTATCCCCTCCGTTTCTGGTGTTCCAGGAAGAGTTAAGATCACATAATCAGATTTTCGAAGCAGCTTATCTAAATCTTGATTTAAGTATATTTGATCAACATAGTCGGGAAGCTTGATCATTGTTCTTTTTAAGGCCAAAACTTCAGCTCCCCAGGCCTTTGCTCTTTTAGCAATTGTGCTGCCAATATCTCCAAACCCTAAAATTCCTACCGTTGAATTGAAAAAATCCTTGATTTCATTTTTGCGCTGCCACTTTTTTTCTTTCTTATTATAAGCATAGTCAATCAAATTACGGTTATGAGCCATAATCATTGCAAATACATGTTCTGCTATTGGTTTGCCGTAGACCCCACTCGAATTTGTCAGCTTAATATCCTGATTTTGGTAAATATCTTTATTAGCATATCGATCAACGCCAGCGCTAGGGAGATGCAGCCATTTTAATTTTTCAGCTTTTTTAACTAAATCTGTTTTCGGCCAACCAAAAACTATTTCTGCCTCTTTTAATAAAGGTAGATAATTTTTTTGGGAGTCAATTAGCTTTAATTCAAATACTGAATCCAACTTATTTATTTTTTCTTCTGCTCCTGCTGGCAGATCAAATATTTTATTTTTAATTACTAAAATTTTGTTCAATTTAATTCGCCTCCTATTATTTCAGCCTATCTCTTAATTCTCCAATTCATCAATTTTTTCTTCTATTATTGATATAATTTCTTTTATAGTTTGTTCACCTTCAATTTTTAAAATTGGACAGTCTAATTTCTGCATCCACTCTTCATGAGTTCTCTTATTTCTAAATTCTGTTTGATCATAATCATATCTGGCTGCTGAATCTAAAAACTTCTGGTGACGCTCAAACATTTTCCCTCCGGGAAGTACGGCACTTCCAAAACGCTTCTGTTCACGAGTTTTTAATCTTCTTAACCTAACATTAATCGGGGTCCAGAGATAAATTACCAGGTCGAACTCATCCATAAAAATATCCCCCCACCCACAAAAAGAACCGCTAATTATCCAGCGGGTTTCATTTTTAAGGTCTTCTTTAAGCAAACGCCTACGCTCTTCAATTGAACGCAGATGTTGATAAGGTGGATTAGTTGATTTCCAAAAATAGTTGTCTGCATCAAAATGAGCAAAATTATGTTTTTCACTCAGTTTCTCTGCAATTGTTGTAGTACCAGAACCGGATGGCCCCAGAATATGTATATGATTTATCATTTATCTGCTCCTTATAAAGAATATTATCTCTTTTCAGCGGTCATAATTAAAGGAATTGACTTTAACTCTCTATACTGATCTCCATTTGGGCTCCCATAGATATTTTTTATTTCAAATCCTGCCTCGGTTAAATATTCTTCTAACTCATCCTTACAGAGAGGATATAATTCTATTTTATTTTCTGATAAAATCTTGTCTTCAAAATGATCAATCAATCTAGTTATAAAATAAATTATATTTTCCTGTTCCTGATACCTATAATCTCTTTCAAAACGAACTAAATTATCCTGACTATAAATTGTCGGCAACCCATTTAAATCCATTTCTAGAATTCGGTGATAATTTACTATTTGAATAAATATTTTTCCATTATCATTTAAAATATCAGCTGCTAACTTTAAAAATTTATTTATTTTTGTTTGAGAAAGATGGACCAGTACATTCCCAATGATATAAATACCATCAAAACTTGAGCTATTAAATTTTTCTTTAATATGCATCATTCCCAACCTATAAAAATCTATATTCACCCTACTTTCTTTCATTTTTGACTCTGCTAAAGAAATCATTTCAGCATCAATATCAAATGCCTTAAGCTGATATCCTTTTTTCGCTAAGGCAATACTATAATTACCAGTTCCACAGCCAACATCCAACAGTTTTATGTCTTCTCTTTTTTCTTTTAAATTTTTAAATGTATTATCAATTAGTTCCAGCTTTTTATCATTAAGAGGGAAAATTTTATCATAATTTTTACTGAAATCTGAATAAAATTCCATATTTATCAACTCCTAAAATGAACTCTATTAAAAAACTTATTATTATTTGAATTAACCATTAATCATAAAAATCCTGCTTTAAACCAAAAAAACCTCTTTCAGCTGCAGACCAAAAGAGGTTTTAAAATAATTTAATTTTAAATCTATACTTTTTATTAAAATTCACTACTGTTTTCTCCAACATAACCACCATTCAGAACATTCTACTTCTCCCTGCCTAATTAGTTCTTTTCTTTCTTCAAGATGAGACTTATTCTTTTCGGGATGCTTAATTACCCTATAATCAAATACCTGACTGTCGGCCCAATTGAATTGTTCTTTATTTTTTTTATCCATTTTGCTCACTCCTCAATTTTTGATATTGATTACTAATTTCAATTATAGTAAAGATAAGTTTTTTTGTCAAGTATAAAAACAAAAAAGAACAGCCAGTTAAGACTGCTCTTTAAGGTATAGTTAATTTTTAAACCATTTTATTCTGAAACTATTCATTGATCATTTAGTTAAATTTAATCCATCTCTGTTAAAACAGCCCCAATTAATCCCGGGCCAGTATGAACAACCATAACAGGACTAATTTCACTAAAATAAGTTTCTTTGATCTGAGAAATCTTTTCAAACTTCTCTAAAAGGCCTTGAGCCTCTTCTTCTGCGGCTGCATTCATAATATCAACAATATATTCTTTACCATTCTGCAGTTTATCTTTAATTATAGAGTACATCTTTTTAAGAGATCTTTTTCGTCCTCTAACCTTATCAAAAGTAAAATATTCTCCTTCATCATCGATAGCAATTATTGGCTTAATATTTAAAAATTCAGCAATAGTTCCTGATACTTTACCAATTCTGCCCCCTTTTTTAAGATATTTAAGAGTTTCAACCACAAAAAAGACTTCAATCCTATCTTTTTTAGCTTCAACTTTCTCAATAATTTCTACAAAACTCAATTCACTATTCTCAACTAAATCATTTGCATAAAGCACAAGTCTTCCTAAACCTTTTGAGAGCATCTTTGAATCAATCACTTCAACTTCTATTCCTTCAATTTGATCAGAAACCATCATGCAATTACTATAAGTTGCAGATAATCCACTAGAAATATGAATAGATATGATATGAGTATAACCATCTTTTTTCAATTCAGTATACACATCCATTATTTCCTGTGGTGAGGGCATTGAGGTTGTTGGTATTTCTTTCTCAAAACTTTTATAAACTTCTGCCGGCGTAATATCTACTCGATCATGAAACTGCTGATCACTATATATTACTTTTAAGGGAATTGATGTTATATCATATTTCTCCAACTCTTCTTTCGTTAAATCAGAAGTACTGTCAGTTACTATTGCAATTTTTTCTTCCATAATTTTTTCTCCTTTTCTAATAATTAATATATTAAAAAATTAATCATCTGCTAAATTATCAAAATATCCCTGAATTAAAATTATAGGAGTTCCTTTATCTCCACTTCCACTAACTAAATCACATAAACTTCCCAGTAAATCAGTTAATCTTCTGGGAGTTGTACCCTGTGCTTTAATATTAGCAGTTAAATCTGCTTCTTTTTCTTTGATTTCATTTTTCATTGCAGCCAATAATTCTTCACCTTTTAAATCTTTGAGCTCATTATCAGCTAAATATTTTAATTTCACTTCATTGGGAGTTCCTTCTAACCCTTTGGTATAGGCAGGTGAAACAACGGGATCTGCAAGCTCCCAAATTTTTGCTGCTGGATCTTTGAAAGCTCCATCACCATAAATCATCACTTCTACTTCTTTGCCGCTAAATTCCTTTATCTTTTCTTGAACTGATTCCACAAATTGCTGTCCATCTTTAGGAAAAAGTTTTAACTTATTTTCAGACGCCTTATTGGATCCTAAAAGTCCATAATCAGGATTATAACCCTTACCCTGATCCTGGCTGCATAATTGATCAAGACTAATAACCTTATCGGCACCATTCTCCCTTAAAATTTCTTTTGTTCTTTCTCTAGTGTGAATATCAGCAGCAATTATTTGATCTGTATAATTTAAAATTGTTTCAGGCTGATTGGCTGCTATAATTTCTATGTCTGTATCGGCAGCAATGTTTTTATATAAATCAACATAATTAACACCAGTAAAGGGATGCTTAAAATCCGCAAATTTTTGATAATACTCCTCTTCTTCAATCACATATTGGTAAGGATCAATTTTTAAATCATAAATTTTTCTCGCGTCTAAAAGTGGATTTCCAACTTCATCATTTGGATAGCTTAACTGCAGATATAATTTTTTACCGCTGGCTGCCAGCCCTTTTAAAATCATAGAAAAACGGTTTCTACTTAAAATTGGAAATACAATACCTATTGAGTCTCCACTAAAAGTATTGTTAATTTCAGCTGCAATATCTTTAATATTAATATAATTACCCTGAGCTCTAGCTACTAAAGATTCTGTAATTCCTAAAACATCTTTATCTCTGAGTCCAAAACCTTCCTCTTTAATAGATTGTTTTAAAGAATCAACAACTATATCCACCAGCTGATCCCCTTCTTTGACTATTGGTGCTCTAAGACCTCTCACTTCTGTACCAACCGTTCTCATTAATTTCACCTCAAAAATTTTAAATTTTTTACAACAAAACTCATTATAGCAAAAATATCATCAATTAAGCAAGTTTATGCTTTTGTCTTATTTTAATTTATTATAAATTTATTATACTATTTTTAGCTATTAATGTACAATAACAGCCTTTAAATTAGTAAAAATATTAGTTTAAAACTGAAAAAGATGGTTTCAATTCTATTTCAAGAACTGAAACCATCTTTGAAATTATGTTATTTTATTTTATTTTCTTAAATTTCTAATAATCTCTTCAAATTCTTCTTTAGAGATTTCTCCTTTTGCATAACGCTGTCTTGCAGTTTCTTCTGCACTATCTTTATAACTGCTTAATTGTTGATTATGATAGTTCTCTCTTCTATTACTTTGATTATAATTATTATTTTCATTATTTTTCTGTACAATAAAATAAATTACTGCTGCAATTAAAATAATCCAAAAAAACATCATAAAACCTCCACCTCCATAAAAACTATTGAATCCCATATGACCAAATCTTCCCATAGGACCAAATCTTCCCATAGGACCAAATCTAAACATGGTATCACTGCTCCTTATTTAATCTTGAGTATTTAACTTTAATTATATCATATAGAATAAATGTGAAGAAAATATGAATTTTTTATTTTTTAAAATAATTAACTCCTGCTTTAAACAATTTTTGATCTTTTTCTCCAATAATATTTTTAGCAACATTTTTCCCGATTCTTTCAGAATGACCCATTTTACCAAAGACTCTTCCATCTGGACTGCAGATTCCTTCGACTGCTGCAATAGATCCATTTGGATTATAAGGTATTTCCATAGTTGGTTTTCCTGCTAAATTTACATACTGAGTTACAATCTGCCCATTCTCCTGCATTTTTTTTATCATTTCTGGCTCCGCAACAAAACGACCTTCCCCATGTGAAACCGGAATTGAATGTATTTCTCCAACTTCTACATTAGCAAGCCATGGTGATTTATTAGAAGTTATTTTAGTATTTACCATCTGAGAAACATGGCGTCCAATTGTATTATAAGTTAAAGTTGGTGAATTTTCCGTCAGATCTCTTATTTCTCCATAAGGTAAGAGGCCAAGTTTTACTAAAGCCTGAAAACCATTACAGATTCCAAGCATTAAGCCATCCCTCTTATTTAAAAGTTTCATTACTGCTTCTTTGATTTCAGGATTTCTAAATACCGCTGCAATAAATTTCCCTGATCCATCTGGCTCATCACCAGCACTAAAACCTCCTGGCAGCATTACAATCTGTGACTCCTCAATTAAAGCAGCCATTTTTTCAATTGAGTTTTCAATCTGTTTTGGTTCTAAATTTTTAAAGATAAAAGTCTCAACCTCAGCTCCAGCTTCTCTAAACTGACGGGCTGTATCATATTCGCAATTTGTGCCTGGAAAAACAGGTATTAAAACCTTAGGCTTAGCTGTCTTAATTTTTGAGTTAAGACTTTGCTCACTCTGATAGGGTTCAAAATCTAATAACTCTGCTTCCAGTTCTGGCTCAACTACTGCAGCAATCTCATCTTCTGCTGCTTCTGTTTTATATATTTTTTCTAGAGGCTCTGACCAGCTTTTGATAGCTTCTTCTATAGTTATTTCAACATTTTTAACTTTTATTATTTCTTCTGCAGTAGTTTGTCCAAGATATTTATAATCTAAACCTTTAAATAATTTTTCTGGTTCATAATTTTCTTGAACCTCTAAAATCAAGGCACCATATTCTGGTGAAAACAATAGATCCTCACTTAAATCAGCAGTGATTTCTGCACCAATCTTATTACCAAAACTCATTTTTGAAATAGCTTCTGCCAATCCACCAACAGTAATTGCTGAGGCAGCTTTAATTTTACCTTTTGAAATCAATTTTTCGACCTGAGAATAATTTTCTTTAAGTTTTTCTATATTTGGCAGCTCTGCTTCATCTCGCTCCACAGGCAGATAAATCAGCTTGCTGCCAGCTTCTTTAAACTCAGGTGAAATTATATTATTAACATTAACCGTATCTACAGCAAAGGAAACTAAAGTTGGCGGAACATCTATCTCTTTGAAGCTTCCGGACATACTGTCCTTGCCGCCAATAGCAGGCAGCCCGAAATCTTTTTGAGCTCTATAGGCTCCCAGCAGAGCACTAAAGGGTTTACCCCAGCGCTCTGGATTCTGTCGCAAACGCTCAAAATATTCTTGAAAAGTAAATCTTATTTTAGAATAGTCTCCACCAACTGCAGCAATTTTAGCAGTAGATTCAATCACTGCATAAAGTGCTCCGTGAAAAGGACTCCAGGTGCTCAGCTTAGAATCATAACCACAGCTCATAATTGTTCCTGTATTTGTTTCTCCTTGGATTAAAGGTATTTTTGCTGTCATTGCCTGAGTTGGGGTCAGCTGATACCTGCCACCAAATGGCATTGTTACACTTCCAGCTCCGATTGAGCTGTCAAATTTTTCAATTAGTCCTTTCTGACTGGCAACATTTATATCAGCTAAATTATTAAGCCACTTTTCTTTAAGTGTATCAGCTCCCGTTAGGCGCTCAAATACAGCATTTTTAAAATAATTTTGCTCTGCTTTAGGTCTGCTAACTTTAACTTCAGTCTTCTGAGATGCTCCATTTGTATCCAGAAAAGCTCGACTTAAATTTACAATATCAGCACCATTCCAATTCATAATTAAGCGGTGGTGATCTTTAACTTCTGCTACAACAGCTGCCTCCAAATTCTCTTCTGCAGCCAGCTGAATAAATTCATCTACATCAGCTGCTTCAATGACAACTGCCATTCTTTCCTGTGACTCTGAAATTGCAAGCTCGGTTCCATCTAAACCCTCATATTTTTTAGGTACAGCATCCAGATTTATCTCCAGTGCAGCTGCCAATTCACCAATAGCAACGGAAACCCCACCGGCTCCAAAATCATTACAGACTTTAATCTTTTTGCTGACTTCTGAATTTCTAAATAAACGCTGAATCTTTCTCTCAGTTGGTGGATTACCCTTCTGCACTTCAGCACTACTCTCTTCAATTGAATCTTCCGTGTGCACCTTGGAAGAACCGGTTGCTCCTCCACAGCCATCACGTCCTGTTTTACCGCCCAGCAGTACTATAATATCACCTGGTAGAGCTTCGCCTCTGACCACATTTTCTTTGGGGGCAGCTGCAATTACAGCTCCTATTTCCATGTGTTTAGCCAGGTAGCGCTCATTATAGATTTCATTGACCAGTCCAGTTGCCAGACCAATCTGATTTCCATAAGAACTGTAACCATCAGAAGCTTTCTGGACAATTTTTTTCTGAGGTAATTTACCTGCTAGAGTTTCTTCAATTGGAGTTCTGGGATCACCAGCTCCAGTTAACCGCATTGCCTGATAAACATAGGAACGACCAGATAATGGATCTCTAATTGCTCCACCAAGACAGGTGGCCGCACCACCAAAGGGCTCAATCTCAGTTGGATGGTTATGAGTTTCATTTTTAAACATCACCAGCCAGTCTTCATCTTTACCGTCCACATCAACAGTGACTTCAATACTGGCAGCATTAACTTCATTTGAAATCTCTAAATCATCTAATTTACCTGCTGCTCTTAATTCTTTCATTCCCAGCAGAGCAATATCCATCAAGCAGATATCTTTTTCTTCGCCCTGATAAATTTTTTGACGCCCATTTAAATACTCCTGATAAGCTTGTTTTATTCCTTCAGTAAATTTACTTGCTTCTATTTCTACTTTTTCAATTTTGGTTAAAAAAGTTGTATGTCGGCAGTGATCAGACCAATAAGTATCCAGCACTCTAATCTCAGTGATTGTTGGATCTCTTTTTTCTTCATCTCTAAAATAGATCTGGGTATGCTTTAAATCTGCCATACTCATTGCCAGACCAAGTTCGGACAGTACATTTTTTAAGCCGTCTTCATCTGCTTCAATAAATCCAGCTATAGTCTCTATTTTTTCAGGAACTTTATAATTCATTTCCAGTGTTTCTGGTTTTTCTAGTGCTGCCTCTCTCGAATCAACAGGATTAATATAATAATCTTTTATTTGTTCTACTTCTTTTTTATCTAAATTTCCTTTTAAAATAAATATCTGGGCCACCCGAACAGTCGGTTTCTCGTCAGTATTCAAAATTTGAATACACTGTTCTGCGGAGTCAGCCCGCTGATCATATTGTCCGGGCAGATATTCAACTGCAAAAATTTCTTCATCTGCTTCAGTCTCAATTTTTTCTTGATAAATTAAATCTATCGGAAGCTCTGCCAAAATTGTTTCACAAGCTTCGTGATAAGCTTTCTCAGAAATATCTTTAATATCATAACGATTGAGCAGTCTTAAAGATTCTAAATGCTCTAACTCCAAACTCTCTCTAAAATCATGCAGCAGCTCTTCTGCCTGAACATCAAAACCTTCCTTTTTCTCAACAAAAACCCTTTTGATCTGATCTGCCATTTTAAGCGCCCCTTTTTGAAAATTTTTATAACTTCTAAAACTACCTCAAATAAATTATAAACTCGGCTCCCTATTCTTAATTATTCATAATAAATTACAAAAGTTTTTTCTAATTAAATCAAAATATGAAACTTAGTTATTCTTTAATTTTTTATCGGAATGATATCAATATTCTTATTAGAATTAACTTTTATAAGAACAAAAATCCCTTGTAATTTAATTATAGAATGATACACTTAAGTAGTAAAATTAATAATACTAATATCATTAATAAGGAGGATTAATTAATGGCTTTAAATTATGAATTATATAAAGTTTTTTATCAAGTTGCAGTTAACTTAAGTTTTTCTGAAGCTGCTGAAAATTTATATATATCTCAATCTGCCGTTAGTCAAAATATTAAAAGTTTAGAAAAAGAGCTCAAGACTGAACTTTTCATCCGCAGCACCCGCAATGTAAGGTTGACTGAAGCAGGAAAAATATTATTTGAACATATTGAGCCGGCATTTAATTTAATTGAAAGTGGAGAAAAAAGCATCAGAGAAATCAATTCTTTAGAAAGAGGAGAAATCCATATTGGTGCTAATGATACAATCTCTAAGGATTATTTGCTTCCCTATTTGAATAAATTTCACCAGCTTTACCCAGAAATACAAATTCAGATTACAAATAGGACCTCCAGCACCTGTATTGACCTCCTGCAGCAGAGCAAAGTTGATCTAATTATCAGCAATCTTCCCAATTCAAAAATCACTGAGCAGATGGAATGTCAGGAAATTTTCAGTTTTAATGATCTTTTTATAGCAGGCAGTGAATTTAAAGAATTGAGAGAAAAAGAAATTAAACTGAGGGAAATAAAAAACTATCCTCTCTTAATGCTGGAAGCAAAAACTACAACCCGAAAATTTCTGGAGAATGCTTTAACTAAACTGGATATTGAAATTGAGGCTGCAGTCGAACTCGGAAGTGTTGACTTATTAATCGAAATGACAAAAATTGGTCTCGGTATTGCACTGGTACCTGAATACTGTCTTGACCTCAAAGAAAAAGGTTTATTTAAAGTTAAAACAAAAGAAAAACTGCCAGCAAGAAAACTGGCAGTGATAAAAATGAAAAATATTCCAATTTCAAAATCAGCAGATAAATTTATACAAATAATTACTGATGTGCTTTATTAATAAAAATAATTTGAAAATTTGAGCTATTCTAACTGAAAAGTAATTATTTAAGGTCTTCGTAAAACTTTCCAGCTAATTCAAATTTTGAACCCCTGTATTTAAGCAAATTAACATTTTTTCTGCAGGCCTTTTTAACCGCTATTTGTTCAAAATCCTTACCTTCTACTAAAATAACAGCTGAAATATCAGCTAACAGAGCCACACCAACAGTCACCAGACCATCTAAAATAGTCAGCCAGATATTACCCTCTTCTGCCATTTTCATTACATCATGAGGTTCATCCCCAAAATAAACACCATTAATTTCAACATCCAGGTTGTTTCCAGCGACTATTTCCAGTTTGTATTTTTCTGCAAATTCTCTTACTGTCATCTTTAATTCCTCCCTAAAATTTAATTAATAGCTTATTTACTATATTCTTGCTGACTAAAACATTTCCTTCTTTTGAGCAGTATTTATACTCAATCCTGCATTAATAATCTTAGATCCGTATCTTTTAAATCAGGGATTAAAATCCCCATAATTTGGTATAAATATAAAAATTCATCTAAGAGATCCCCTCTATCTTCTTCAGGTATATTTCCTTCTGCTTCCATAAATTCTTCCAGATTATCATTGATATTAGAAAATGAACGAAACAATTTGCGGACTGGATTTCTATTATGATCCTTACTCCCATCATCCCAGTAATCTTTCATCTTTAACCTTTCCCTTCTCAATAATACAGCCGAAACTGCTTCTTCCATTGGAATATGAAGATATTTATAAAATAAATCTATCACAGCCTGACTTTCTTTTCTGCTTAAATTATACTTAATTACTGCATCTAAAAGTTGATTAGCCTTATTAGGGTCACCTGTTTTAGAAGATAAAGCATGGGCCAAACTTAAATGAGATAAGGTAATAGGAGAGTCTTCTTTTAAAACTTCCTGTTGATATTTTTCCTTCATTTCAAGAATGTTTAACCAGAGAGTTAGTGTAGTTCGGGCAACTCCTAGTTTTTCTGCAGCATCTTTTTTACTTAAATTATTGTCTTCAATAAATTTATTTATAGAAATGGCCCTCTCTAAGGGATTCAAATCCTGCCTCTGTAAATTTTCTATTAACTGTATTTGTCGAAACTTTTCTGGAGAAATATTCTCGTCAAATATTACAGCTGCAATTTTATCTTTTTTATCCTTTTTTACAGCTCTTAGCCTTCTTTCTCCAGCTATTAGCAAATAATGATCTTCTTTTTTCTGAACTACAATTGGCTGTAGTTGACCTACTTCAGCAATGGACTTTGCTAGACTATCTATTCTTTCTTCAGAAAAATCATGACGCACCTGTTCCGAACGACTTTTTATATCATTTAATGCTATTTCTTTATATTTCATTTTATCCCCCAATTTCTCACTGCAGATTTAAAATTTAAATTTATTCTAACTAAAAACTAAAATTGATTTTTATTTAATTTTAACATATCATATTAATAGATTGAATATAAATTTAGCTGAAAGTAGAACTTATAATCCCAAACTAAATCTATAAGGAGCATCTAGAATGAAAAAGCATCTTAATATAATTAGTTTAACAAATAAATTGGAAAAAATAAACTACCTGAGAGTAGAAAAAGATAAAAATTTAGCAGAATTTTCAAGTTTTAAGGTTGGTGGTCCTGCCGACTTATTCTTAGTACCACAAAAAATTGAAGCGTTACAAGAACTAATGCCTTTACTTATAAAATCAGATCTGCCTTATTTTATTTTAGGCAGAGGCAGCAATTTAATCATTTCTGATAAGGGTTATCAAGGTATTATTATTTATACAGCAGCTTTAAATAATTATCAGATTAATAATAATATAATCACTGCTCAATCTGGGCTTGAATTAAAAGAAATTGCTGATTTAGCTTATGAAAATTCTCTAAGCGGTTTTGAATTTGCCGCTGGTATCCCTGGTTCTCTAGGAGGTGCCCTTTATATGAATGCTGGTGCCTATGGAGGAGAAATGAAAGATGTAATAATTAAAGCTAAATTTGTTAATCAAACTGGAAAACTGATTGATTTAAATAAGTCTGAGTTGAATTTAGATTATAGAACAAGTATTTTACAAAAAGAAAACCCTGATTGGGTTGCGGTTAGTGTAACACTCAAACTCCAAAAAGCTAAGCAAAAAATTATCAAAGCGAAAATGGATGAATTACATCAAAAACGCTGGAGTAAACAGCCAATGGAATTACCAAGTGCAGGGAGCATATTTAAAAGACCACCTGGACATTATACAGGGCCTCTAATCGAAGAAGCAGGCCTTAAAGGGTATCAAATAGGTGGAGCTCAGGTTTCTACCAAACACGCAGGTTTTATAGTCAATAAAGGCAGTGCAACTGCTGAAGATATAATTAATCTAATTAACAAAATAAAAGAAGAGGTCTATAAAATTAGCGGAGTCCAACTTGAAGTCGAACCCCGTTTTTTAGGTGAATTTTAATCGAGCAGTTCCTCCTTTTTACTGCGGGGGAGCTGCTTGATTTCATATTCTCTTTTCTGGGCCAGACTGCGGTTCTTAAAGGATTCCTGATGCCGAAGCTTAACCGGCAGACGTCCCCGCGTATATTTAGCTCCCTGACCAGCATTATGTTCTTCCAGTCTCCGCTCTACATCAGTAGTATAGCCTGTATAAAAGCTGCCGTCACTGCATTCAACCACATAAATATAATGTAAATTATTAGACTTATTATCTTTAATAACTTCTACTTCTTCTTTATTTTTTTCCATATTCCTGAATATATTTGCCGAGTGCCCTTAAGTGCTCTTTTTCTTCTTCAATTAGCTGCTTAACAGCTTCAATAGTTTTTCCTTCATTGTAATCACACATTTCACGATAAAATAAAATAGAATCTTTTTCAGCCTGAATAGCCAGTTTTAAAGCTTTTTCTACATCATTTAAAGCTTCAACTGATTCGTCACTGTCATCCTTAGGAAAAACAGAATACTCAATTAAATAATTAAAATAGGCACTTACATCCTCTTCATAAAGGTAATCTGCGTTATCGTCTCCCTCACGCAGTTCCTCTGTTAAAGCTACAAATTTTTCATAATGATCCTGTTCATCCTGAGCTAATCTTTTAAAGAGTTCTCTCAAATCTCTATTTTCTGCTGCCTCAGCATGTTTTAAATAAAACTTTTTTCCTCTTTTTTCAATATCCTTAGCCATTTCCATTACTTCTAATGCATTAAATCTTTCTTTCACTGTAAACCCCTCCAAATTGTAATTATTTGATAATGTTTTTGCAATATTAATGTTATAATAAACTTCTTTTCAATCATTAATTTATCTAAATTGTATCATATATTTTGGATTATTTAAATAAAAAAAGCCCAGCTCAAAAGCCAGGCTGTTTCTGTTATTTGAGGCAGAACTAATTCAGATTATTCTAAACTATAATCTAAATTAAAACTGATAACCTAAGGAAACAGTTAACTTGGAATATTCAACATCTACGTTATTGCCAGATCCACGAAAACCATCTGCTTCACCATTATTAACTGAATACATTAGCTCTGCAGACATATTATTTGATAAATCCATACCTGCACCAACAGCATAATACATACCACCAGAAGTATCAGAGGTATTATCCATATCAAAGCTGTTATAACCTAAGTGACCTAAGAAATAATAGGGACTGTTCTGCATATTATAGTGAGCTAGAGCATAGAAAGGAACAAAGTTTAGAGAGTCGTTTAAACCATTATCATCTAAATCACGATCTAATTGATACTGAACTCCACCACCAAAGGTCCACTCAGAAGTATAAGGAACTTTATATTCTCCAACAAGTGTAAATCCAGACTCTACATCTGTATCACCATAACCATCGATATCTGCTTCTCCACCAAAATCAATTGCACCTTTAATATCCCAGTAACCTGGAACCTGTGCCATAGAAGCTGAAGAAACACCAACAACTAAAAACAATGCTAAAAATAAAACTAATGCTATTTTTTTCATCTTAATTACCTCCAATATTTTTTATATTAAAATTGTACCTGCCTCAAAAACTATTTATTTTCCCATATACTTATTTTATCACATTAAATATTAATATCAACCAGCGCTGTTATGCCGACACCTTCAATTCGATCAATATTCTTAATATTAACTGGATTAGTTGTATTTACAGGAATTAAAGCTCTAATTCTAAAATCTCCGCCTTTAAAATCGCCTTCAAGCTGAGCAACTGCCTTTACTTTCTCCACCTTTTCCTTTGGTCCAGAAACCTGGACTGCACCAGCATAAGAGTTAGAACCAACAGTTACAATTGGTACTACTTTTGTTTCTTCTTTAACTTCTACTCCATTATTTAAAGTTAAAGTATTAATAAAATTATTTATCGGTTCAGCAAATTGATCCACAACAACTCCTATTCCAACAGTCTTTAAAATTGATCCTAATATATTAGAATCAGCTTTTGTCACAGTAGACACAACTGGCAAAACTATAACTGTAAGCACCAATACCATCACAATAAATTTATAAAAGTTTTTCATTTTCTCATCGCTCCTAACATTATTTAATCTTCAATTTAATTAAAACTCATAACCTAACTCTAAGCCCACCCTATCATCTTCTTCCTCAAAATCATAAGCAAAATATAAATCTAAAGCTATCGGTCTTAAACCCAGCAAAAATAGTTGTGAGTTCAAACCTATGCCAGCAGTTTCTCCACTGTTTTCTTCATTTTCGTAATAATCAGCAAACAAATAAGCACCTATATCTGTAGTCTGGAAAAATCCTCCAAGGTAAATCGGATCAATAAATTGGTGATTATAGTTGAAATCTAAAGCAGCCTGAAATTCTGTTGTCTCAGATAAAGACTGCCCTCTATAAATTATTGGAGAATCTAATAAATTAGTATTATTATAAACTATACTGCTTTCTAAACTCCATTTGGAGCCAAGATCTAAATGGATAATATTAGATGATAACACTTTTGCCTCTGACCTATCGATATTATAGATAAAATCATTTTCTGTCTCAAAATCAAATAAATTACCTGTTTTACCAAAGCTGCTGCTCAGTAAATAATATTCTTCATTTCTTTGCTGTCCATAGCCCAGAGAACTCTGAAAATAATCAGCAAAATATTTAATTTCAAAACGATAGTCATCTTTGGTCTCAGACTGATAATCATTTGCATAAGCTAAGAAAAGATCGGTCCTTTTGGTCAGTTTTTTCAACTCAAGGCGAGCTTCATATCCTTCATTAAAAAAATCATCACCCTTTATATCAAAAGATAAATTATCTTTTTTTAATTCTATTCCTGTCTGAAAATTATCTTCAAAAGGAACTATCAGTTCCTGATCAAAATAAGATTGATCATGTCCATAATTCAAAAATAGTGATCTATCACTACCATCGACAATAAAGCGATTATTTTCAAGATCATTTAAAATATCCTGAATATTTACTTTTTCTTTTTCTTCATATTTATAAAATTCAATTTCTCTTTTTTCTAATTCTTGTTTTAAAGAAGGTATTATTTTTTTTGTGCTTTGATAACCATGTTTTACTAATTTAGGAGCCTGATTAAAATCCATAAAGGTGTAATCATCTACATCAATATCAATAACAAAATCAGCATAATTTTTTATTATCTGTTGAGAATAATTATCCTGTATGATATTTAAAAATCTATTAATAGAAGCTGAAGCACTATTAAATGTTTCGTGATTTTCCTTTGGAAAAGAAGTAGTAGCAATTACAAAATCTGCTCCCAAAACTGCGGCAGCCTTAGCGGGAGTTGCTTCCAAAATTCCTGCATCCATAAAATATCTGTCATTACGAGTTTCAATTGGAAAATAAATTGGAATTGAATAAGAACTCTGGATAACTTCTGATATTCTACCACTAGTGGTAATATATTTTTTTCCTTCCCCAAGTTCAAAACTCAAAAGGGCTGCGGGAGTCTGAAAATTTTCTAACCTTTTATTAGGTGCAATCTCTTCTAAAAAAAGATTTAGCTTTTTAGTATCAATTAAAGAACCACTACCACCGATACCTGGTTCAACAAGCCGACCAAATGAAGTAGTTGTAACTACATCAAGCATCTGCTCAGTATTTAAACCACTTCCATACATCACACTGACTATTGCTCCCATGCTGGTCCCTGTCATAAAATCAAAAGGTATTCCTGCTTCCTCTAAAGCTTTGATTACACCAAAGTTAACCATTGCTCTGGCCCCTCCACCTGAAAGAGCCAAACCAACAACAGGGCGCCTCAAATTATTATAATTAGCAGTAAAATCATCATAATTTTCTACTAAATAACTTTCTCCTCCCAATTCAATTTCTGTCACCTCAAGCTCATTTGCCTGCTCTGCATAAACAGATGTAGAAAAAACAATTATTACTATCCAAATAAACAAAAATATTTTTTTCATTATCTCACCCTCGATGAAAAACTAAGTAAGGATAATTTGAATTATCCTTCATTATCTGCATTATACTATATAATACCTGTTATTTCTAGCTTTTTAAACAGATAATATCTCAGATTCAGATTTTACTTTTAAACTAAAATAAAATATAATATTAGTGTAGAGAAGATTTTCGTCTAAAGTCGCAAATCAATAATCTAAAAGGAGGAATCATTTATGCCACATATTGTTTTTGACGGACCTGAACTCAGCAAAGAGCAGAAAAAAGAACTTATTAAAAATTTCACCGATACTGCAAGTAAGGTCACAAATATTCCTAATCATAAATTAATCCCTCTTTATTGTATAGTTTATAATTCTCTTCTTCATCCATCTCATAACAAAAGTATCCAGCAAACCACGCCACATCCTATTATTTACTCCATATTTTGATTCCCCATATTTGCGAGGATAATGATTAACTGCAACTTCCTTAACCCTGTATTTATTCATTCGCGCCAGGGTAGGATAAAACCTGTGCATTCCCTTAAAAGGATAAAACTCTTTATGTATTTCATTTTTGAATATCTTTAGAGGACAACCTGTATCAGTAATTTCTTCACCAGTAATAAAATTCCTAACCCCATTAGCAATTAATGAAGATATCTTTTTAACAATTCCATCATTACGATTAACTCTTTTCCCGACTACCATATCATATTCTTTAAGATAGGGAAGCATTTTAAATATATCCTCCGGTCTAACCTGAAGATCTGCATCTAAAGTAATTATATATTCACCTTCAGCTTCTCTAAACCCTGCTAAAAAAGCCGCAGTCTGACCATTATTCTCCTTAAAATGTACTGCCGAAAGTATTTCTATTTCTGATGCAAGCTCATCTATTTTTTTGCTGCTTCCATCCTGACTGCCATCATCAACATAAATGATCTGATAATCTAAATTTTCACTTCCTAATTCTTCAATAATGCTCTCCGTTAAAGGAGATAAATTTTTAAGTTCATTATAAACTGGTACTACAATTGAAAAATCATACTTATTCTTTTTCATGTCCTCACAACCTTTTAAAATATAGTTCTTATCCGTTTCTATTGGTGAAAAAAATAGCTAAAAAGAAAACCCTTAGTTTGTCAATTTTTTTAATCCGGGAAGTCTACAAAACTCCCCGGATTTTTATTAATTAAATTAGTTTAGATGCCTCTTCTTTTGTAATCCCTTTTACTTTTGCAACTACAATTGTTCGCAAATCCGTCACTAAAGTATAAAAAATCGGAATTACAAAAAGAGTTAAAAAAGTAGCAAAGGTTAAGCCGCTAACAATTACTATTCCCATTGGCTGAGTTGATTCTGATCCTTCTCCAATTCCCATAGCTATTGGCAGCAAACCTAAGATAGTTGTCAGTGCTGTCATCATAATTGGACGCAGTCTAACCGTCCCGGCTGTTATAATAGCCTCAATTCTTTCTGTACCTCTGCGGCGCAGCTGATTAATGTAATCAACCATAACTATCGCATTATTTACAACTATTCCCGCCAGAGTTATTAAGCCCAATATTGAAGCAACAGAAACTATAGAGTTAGTTATATACATGCCAAAAATAACACCAATCACTGCCAGTGGAATAGTGAACATAATTGTAAATGGATGAACTAATGATTCAAACTGGGAAGCCATAACCATATAGATCAAAATTACTGCTAAACCAAAGGCCATACCGAGACTGCTAAATGATTCCTGCATATCTTCAAATTCGCCCTCATAACTAAATCTATAACCATCCGGTAATTCTAGTTCAGATAATCTAGATTGAATCTGATCCATTACTGTACCAAGATCTACGCCGTGAATATCAGCAGTTATTTCAGAATGACGCTCCTGATCTTTGCGTAAAATTTCTACTGGCCCTTCAGTAATTTCCAGACTTGCTACCCTACTTAATGGTATCATCTCACCAGATGCAATTTGAATATTAAGTTCTGGCACCTGAGACATCTGTTCTATTTGATCTTCCTGCAGACGAACTCTAATATCGTATTCATCACCGGCAACTTCATATCTTGTTGCAGTATTCCCATTAATAGCTGTCCTAACTGTATTTGCTATTTGACTTACATTTAAACCAAAGCGGCTTGCAATAGAGCGGTTAACCTTTATCTGATATTCGGGCTGTCCTTCTGAAAGACTATTGTCAATTTCTCTTAAGCCCTCAATATCTTCTATGGCTGCAGTAGCTTTGGCAGTTTCTTGCTCCAATACATCTAAATCGTCCCCAAACAGTTTTACATTGACCGGAGCACCACCTCCACTAAAACCCTGTTGTTCTTCAACAGAGAGGTCTACATCAGGTAGATTAATACTTTGTCGAATTTCTTCCATTACTTCTGCTGTTGACCGATCTCTTTCAGCCAGATCAACCAGATCTACACTTATATTTCCGAGATGACTGCTGGTAGAATTAGACATCCTCTGACTATCAGATCCAACTGTAGAAATTATTGTTTTAACTTCTTCTATATTCATCAGTACAGATTCAATTTCTGTGGAAACTTCGTTGGAACGTGATAATGCAGTCCCTGCTGGGAGTTCATAGTTAACTGAAAATGCTCCCTGATCTGTACTGGGCATAAATTCAAATCCTATTTGTGGAATTAGTGCCAAACTACCGATCAGCATAATTACTAATAAGATAATAACTACCCAGCGGTGTTTAAGAACTCTACTTAGTGCTTTCCGATAAATTATTCTGATTCTACCTTCTTTTTCAGTTCTATCTAATTCTTTCTGCGTAACTTTCAGAATTTTGGAAGCCAGCATAGGAATCAGGGTTAAAGCAACTATTAAAGAAGCAATTAAAGAAAAGGCTACTGTGAGTGCCAGATCCTTAAATAACTGACCTGCCATTCCTTCCACAAAAACTATAGGTAAAAACACAACTACAGTAGTAACTGTGGAAGCAGCAATAGCCATTCCAACCTCAGAGGAGCCTTCGCGAGCGGCTTCGATTTTACCCTCACCCATACTTCGATAACGATATATATTTTCCAGAACAACTACTGCATTATCAACCAACATACCTACCCCAAGGGCCAGACCACCAAGAGAGATAACATTTAAATTAACACCAGCAAAGTACATTAAGATAAAAGTACCAATAATTGATATCGGCATCGCTGTTGCAATAATTATTGTACTGCGAATATTTCTTAAGAATAAGAAAAGTATAATTACAGCTAAAAGACCACCAAGAATCGCATTTTGACTTACGCTGGCAATGGATTTTTCTATAAACTCAGACTGATCCATCGCAATTGAAAAACTGTAATTAGGATAATCATTTTGTATTTGATCTATTTCTGCTCTAACAGCACTTGCTACTTCAACTGTATTGGCATCAGTCTGTTTTTGAATCGAAAGTGCGAGACTGCGCTCTCCATTAGTTCTAGATAATGTTGTTAAATCAGAAAAACCATCCCTGACTTCTGCCACATCAGATAATTTAATCTGTCCATTTCCAACTGGAATATTGATATTTCTTATTTCATCTAAATTAGAAAATTTACCAACTGTTCGAACTAAAAATTCTTTATCGCCCCGCAGTACATCACCTGCGGAAACATTAATATTTTCAGCTCTCACGATATTGGTAATAGTATTAAAGTCAAGATTGTAATGACTCAGTTTATCTCGTTTGAGAGCAACAATTATTTCTCTTGTCAACCCTCCCTGCATATTTACCTGAGCAACTCCCGAAATTCTTTCCAGACGGGGAATTAATTCGTCTTCAACCTCTTTTTTTAATTCGTCAATTTCTAAGCCCTGTGCCGAAACACCATAGTTCATAATCGGCATCATGGAGGGATCAAATTTAAAGATCATTGGGCTGTCAGCATTTTCAGGTAAAGTCATACTATTAACTAAATCCACCTGTTCTCTCAAATCCTGAACAGCAAAATCCATATCACGACCCCAGTTAAATTCTACAACAACTGTTGAGGACCCTCTGGAGGAAGTTGACGTAATACTTTTAACTCCCTCAACTGTAGCCACTGAGCTTTCTATTTCTTTTGTAATTAAATTCTCTATTTCTTCTGAACCCACACCTTCATAAGTTGTAACTATTGCTGCACCAGGAAAGGTGATATCTGGGAAAAGGTCAAGACTTAATCTGGAAAGTGCTACTGATCCAATCAGCAGCACCATTAAAATGATCATTGCAGTTGTAACTGACCTCTTTATCGAAAAATCGGATAACTTCATTAATTTCTCACCTCAACTTCCTGACCGGCTTCTAAATTGCTTTGTCCTCGAATTATAACATCCACATCTGCATTTAAACCTGCCAGAACTTCAACTCTGCTGTCAGTTTTAATTCCTATTTTTAAATCCTTTCTTACAGCTTTCCCGTCTTCTACCACAAAAAGATATGGATTATCACTATTAAGATTAACAATACTCTCTATGGGCACAACTACTGCTGAACCAGATTTTCCTTTAGCAATTTTAACATCTGCAAACATTCCAGCTCTTAACCTGTGATCAGGATTAGGAATTTTTGCTTTAACTAAATAGGTACGGCTGGAAGGGTTAGCTGCGGGTGATATGTTGGTAATTTCGCCTTCTATATAATGCTGCATTGTCTCAGCTTTTACTTCTACAACTTCACCTTTTTTAACTGCAGAGGCAGTTGAAGCTGTAACATCAATTTCTGCATAAAGTTCTTTAGTATTAACCAGATGAATAACGGTCTGACCGGCAGTTATTATTTCCCCCTGATCAATATTAACTTTATTTATTAAGCCGGCAACAGGTGCTGTTATTTGAGTTTTAGAAATTTGATCTTCAATCTGGGCCAGACTTGCCTCCGCCTGTCTTACTGAAGCCAGACCGGCTCTTACTCTTTCCTGCCTGGGACCACGCTCTGCCTCTGCTAAATTTGCCCTTGCCACTTCTAAATTGCTGCGGGCATTTTTAACCTGTCTCCGCGCATTTTCAAGCTGCTGTTTTAATTCTGTTGGATTGTTAAATGTTTTCTTTGCAAGCTGATAACTTTCTTCAGCTAAAGAAAAAGCTGATTTTGCCTGATTTAAAGACACTTCAGCATTCTCAAATGCACTTTTTGCATTATCAAATTCTTTTTCAGAAACAACATCATCATTATATAATTTTTTTGAACGATCATAATCTCTTTTTGCCTGCTCATAATTAATTTTAGCCTGATTTAAATTATGTCTTGAGCTTTCAAGCTGCTGTTCAGCACTAACAAGCTGCTGTTCTAAAGCTCTTCTGTCATTATATAATTCTTCCATTAATTTGAGATTTATTTCTGCACTTTCTAAACTTGCTTTTGCATTTTCATAAGTGGAACGAACTCTGTCCATTTCTTCCTTAGTGACTCCATTTTTTAATTCCTGATAATTTGCACGAGCTTTCTCCAAAGAAGCCTCTGCCTGTTTTTTCTGAATTAAAAGAGACTCATCATCAATTTTTATAAGTTCTTCATCTTTCTTAACTTCTTCTCCAATTTCTACATTAATCTTTTCTGCTACTCCACCGATCTGAGCTGGAACATTTACATCCTGAATTGGAGTTAGGATACCTGTAATTATTTCATTTATACTAATATCTTCTTTAATAGATTTTGCAGTTTCTACAACCTGAGTATTATTCTGCGCAAAGGCTGTAGAGCTTATAAAGACTAACAGCAATATCAAAACAAGTATTTTTCTATTTCTCATTATTTACCACATCCCCAAAATATTCTTTTAGTCGTCCACTTTTATATAAAGTTCTAAATCTTTCGATATCATATTCATATTCTGACTGCAGTAAAGAAATTTTAGCTTGATTATAGGTTGATTGAGCATCTATAACATCAGTATTGCTTGCAACTCCAGCCTCATAACTCTTATTTGCAATTTCTAAATTTTCTGCAGCATTTTCTAAAGAAAGTATTTCTAAGTCAATTTTTTCTGCATTTTCTTTAACAGTTAAAATAGAATCTTCAACTTCAATATTTAAATTTTCCAGTAGATCCTGACGGTTATTTGCTAACTTCTGCAGTTCATTTTCCTGTTTATCAGCATTAATTCCACCTTTGCCACCATCATATAATGGTACATTTACTCCCAAAGTCATTGACCAGCTTTTTTCATCCATAAATTCTTCTCCCTGCCAGTCATAAGAACCATTTAGAGAAACATTTGGCCGATAGTACTGACCTTCTAATTTTTGATTTAACTTTACAATTTCTTTATTTAATTCTAAGATCATTAGCTGAGGATCATTTTCTACAGCAGTTTTAAATAATTGATCCTGGTCTAAACTGAAATCAAATTCTGTTTTCGGTTTTTCAACACTATATTGAGCTTCATAATTTAATAACTGGGCCAGTCGGCGGCGAGCTATCTTAAGATTATTTCTGGCTGCTGTCAGCTCTTCTTCAGCATTTCTTTGTTCAATCTGACTTTGCAGCAAATCTCTGCGAATGGCTATTCCAGCTTCTAAATTATTCTTTACTACTCGCAAATGTTCATTTACTATATCTAAAGCTTCTTGTCTAATCTCAACCATTCCTTCAGCTTGCAGAACTCCATAATAGGCTTGAATTAGAGAAAAAATCTGATCTTCAACTGTTTTCTCATATTCAGTTCTTGCAATTTCTAAACCATAAGCTGCAATTTCTTTCTGCATACTAACTTTTCCACCCATCCAAATTGGCTGAGTTAGAGAAATTGAGGTTGAATAATTTTCATCAGGACCATACCCCCCTAATGGAAGCTGTTGTCCTTCATCAAATTTAGTATAAGAGCTCTGCAGATCTAGGGTTGGAAAATAACTCCTTACTGCCAGTTCCTCATCTTTTTCAGCATTATCTATATCCTGGCGGGCATTTTTTAAAGTTCTATTTTCTTCAATTAATAATTTTACTGCTTCTTCTAATTCTAAGTTTTCAGCTGCTATAACAGCAGAACTGGAAAAAAATAAAATCATTAATAAAAATAAAGTTATAACTGTGTTTTTTTTATTAACTTTAATTTTCATCTAATTAATTCTCCTTCCTGCTAATTCCATTCATTATAAAATCATAAATAAAATTAATTTTCTTTTCTACCTGAGCATGATCCAATAATTCTTTGGTTTGAGGCGTAAATAAAACTGATAAAAGCATAGTTGAAATATCAACCGGATTTTCATTTTTAATGATACCTTCATCAATTCCTTGTTTAATAATTTCTGCTACAACATCTATATTTTCTTTGTGTTTAGCTTCAATTGTATCTTTAAATTCATTACTGATTAGTTCAACATTATTTCTAAATACATCTATTATCATATTTAAATGTTCAACCAGAGTATTTAAAACAAATTTAATTAAGTGATGAATTTTCTCATTACTATTTTGGTCTGTTTGAACAATTTTTTTAAATTGATTATTAAAATAATTCATTCCATTGATTGTTATTTCTCTAAATAAATCTTCTTTACTGTCAAAATGCCAGTAAAGTGTCCCCTTGCTTATGCCAGCTCCTTCAGCTATTTCTGACATGGAAACAGCATGATAATTATTTTTAGAAAAAAGCTGAACAGCTGATTTTAAAATTTTGCCTCTAGTATCCTCTGCCATAAATTCCTCCTTATGTCTAAAATGAATTTACTCGACTAACCGGTCAGTAGTAATTATATATTTTTTTTTAGAATTTGTCAACCGTTCGGTCGAGTCAATCCAAAAAAATTACTCAACTGTATAATCATCAATATCAATGGCATCTGGATCTTTTTTGTTTTTTTCTAAATCAGGATCTCCATTATTATATTTATTTAATAAACTTCTTAGCACCGGCCACATTACTATAAAAACTGCTATATCATCTATCTGACCTAAGACAGGAAAAAAATCTCCTACTAAATCAAAAGGAAAAATCAAATAAGCTATTGGAACTAAAAATAATGCCTTTTTGGATATTTTGACATCAGAATCTTTCATGAATTGTATTATTCTCACAACTGTTGTTATACTTCTAGACATTATTGCTCACCTCATTTTGAATTATATACC
>Ga0182240_100078_pt1 | contig 47674 bp, 48 predicted proteins | sample hydfrates4_PW_90_FD_145594 | JGI IMG/M metagenome (GOLD analysis project Ga0182240, IMG submission 145594) | Subsurface microbial communities from deep shales in Texas, USA - hydraulic fracturing test 4_PW_90 | ecosystem: Environmental > Aquatic > Deep subsurface > Shale gas/oil reservoir >...
GCAATTAATATTCAAAGTTTAGAAGCTTTTATTAAAGCAGGAGCCTTTGATCAGATTGCTGAAAGTAGAGCTTCAATGCTTTTAAACTATGAAGAACTTTATAATAAATATAATAATTTATCCAAACATAAAGCTCAGGGTCAGCAGTCATTTGCAGAATTATTTAATGACGAAAATAAATTTATGGAAGAAGATTTAAATTATACTGAAGTAGAAGAATTAAAGACTGAAACTATACTTGAGCAGGAAAAAGAATTTTTAGGAATTTATCTTTCAGCTCATCCTTTAGATCAATATCAAAATAAGTTAGAGGAAATTAAACCTTATACAATTAATAGAGCTTTGAATGTTTCTGAAGGAAAAAAAGTATTGACTGCAGGTTATTTAACAAATTATAAAGAACATATAACTAAACGTAATAATAAAATGGCTTTTTTAACTATTAGTGATCAAGAAGAAAAAATAGAGATAATTGTATTTTCTGATATATTTAAAAAAATAAATTTTGATCTCTCAACAAATAAAGCTCTTTTAGTTTATGGTGAAAAAGCCGAGGGCCAGATTATCGCTAAAAAGATTATTTCTCTTAATAGTGATTTGCTTTTAATAAATGTTTCTGGATTCTCTAAAAAGAGAATTATGAAATTAAAAAAATATTTATTAAAAAAAGAAGGTGATGTTTCTGTTCTGTTGAAAAGAAATAATAAGATGATAATTACTGATAATAAATATAATATAGATAATAATCAGCATACTAGGGATGAATTAGCAAGAGCTTTGAAAAAATCTGAATATCAATATATTTGAGTTTGAAATTATAGTTTTTTGACTTATGTTCAAATGAATTCAAGAATTGATGTAATCTTTTGATATATTATGACAAATTTCTTGACAATTCTTTTTTGCTTATTATATTATTAAGTGGATAAAGGAGGAAAAACCATGGATGTTAATGCGGATTATATTTTAATTAAGGCACTTGAAAATGGAGTTACAATTATTGGCTTAACAAGAGGAAAAGATACAAAATTTAATCATACAGAGAAATTAGATAAGGGAGAAATCTTAGCTGCTCAATTTACTGAGAATGTTTCTGCTATGAAAATAAGAGGTAAAGCCGAAATAATGAGTAAACACGGAAAAGTTAATTCTGACGGGTAAATAACAGCTTTGTTTTCCAGTAACATTGATATACTGGAAATTGAAAGGAGCTTATAAATGTGGCAGGTTGTATATATAGCCTCTTCTAAAGAAGAAGCTGATAATATTTTAAAAATTATGGAAAAAGAAGGCTTCATGCTTCAAATTGATGATGCCGGTTCTGGATCATATCAGATTAAGGTTCCATCTATTGAAGCAGAAGAAGCCTATTCCTGTTTACATAAAAATTTTTAATTTGGAGGAATAGATATGAAAAAGATAGCAGTGCTTACAAGCGGAGGAGATGCTCCAGGCATGAATCCGGCTATCAGATCTGTAGTTAGAACAGCAATTTATAAGAATTTAGAGGTTGTTGGAGTAAGACATGGATATAAGGGTCTTATTGAAAAAGATTTTTTTGATATGAAACGTGGTTCAGTTGCTGATATTGTTCAGCGCGGAGGTACAATTTTATTATCAGCCCGCTGTGACGAATTTAAAACTGAAGCTGGAAGAAAAAAAGCTTATGCAAATATGAAAGAAGAAGGCATTGATGGAATTGTTGTAATTGGTGGAGATGGATCTTTACGAGGTGTTCAAAAAATTAATGAAGAAAGTGACATCAAAGCCGTAGGTATACCAGGGACAATCGATAATGATCTATCATGTACTGATTATACAATAGGTGTAGATACAGCTATGAACACAATTTTAGATGCAATTAATAAGATTCGAGATACTGCGACATCTCATGAGAGAACTTTTGTTATTGAATGTATGGGTCGAGAATCCGGTTACCTAGCTCTTATGTCTGGTCTTGCTGGTGGAGCTGAGTATATTTTGTTGCCTGAAATTGATTTTACACCTCAGGAAGTTTGTGACAAAATCACTCAAGGATTTAACAGAGGTAAATTACACAGTTTAATTATTATAGCAGAAGGTGTAGAAGCCCCATTTGCTGACCTAAATGAATACAACGGCAGTCCTGGGATGGCCATGGGAGATTTGATTAGAGAGCGAACTGGAATGGAAACAAGAGTTACAATTCTAGGTCATCTTCAAAGAGGTGGAAGTCCTACAGCTACAGATAGAATTGTAGCCAGCCGTATGGGTGCTAAAGCAGTAGAATTGTTATTAGAAGGAAAACGTGATAAAATGGTTAACTACAAAGATAACTCTATTGGTGTTTGTGAAATAAAAGATGCAATTAAGAAAAATGATACCATAAACATGGATATTTATAATCTAGCAAATATTTTATCAATGTAAGTAAATAATTGGGAGGTTAATATGAGAAAAACGAAGATAGTATGTACATTAGGACCAGCAACGAACGATAAAGAAACAATAAAACGAGTAGTTGAAGCAGGTATGAACGTGGCCCGAATGAATTTTTCTCACGGGGATCATGAGGAACATAAGCACAGGTTTGATCTGGTAAAAGAAGTAGAAAAAGAAACAGGTGAAACTGTTGGTTTAATGCTTGATACCAAAGGCCCTGAAATTAGAACTGGAGAAATGAAAGGTGACAAGATCCAGTTAGAAGTAGATACTGAGATTGTAATTGCCAAAGAAGATGTTGAAGGTACTCCAGAAAAGATATCTGTATCTTATAAAGATTTAGCAGAAGATATGGATGTTGGCAATAAGATCTTAATTGATGATGGTTTAATTGAGCTAGAAGTGACCAGCATTGATAATGGTGATGTGATTTGTCGAGTGGTTAATGGTGGTGAATTAGGATCACGTAAAGGTGTTAACCTGCCTGGAGTTAAAGTAAGCCTTCCAGCATTAACTGAAAAGGATATTTCTGATATCCGTTTTGGTGTTGAACAGGGTATTCACTTTATTGCAGCCTCTTTTGTTCGAAAATCAAATGATGTAATTGAAATTCGTAAGATTTTAGAAGAAAGTGGAAATGAAGATGTTTTCATTATTGCTAAAATAGAAAACCAAGAAGGTGTAGAAAATCTTGATTCCATTTTAGAAGTTGCTGATGGAATTATGGTAGCTCGTGGTGACCTTGGAGTGGAAATTCCTGCTGAAAAGGTACCAATTGTGCAGAAGATGATGATTAAAAAGTGTAATGAAGCATCAAAACCTGTAATTACAGCTACTCAGATGTTGGATTCTATGATTAGAAATCCTCGACCAACAAGAGCTGAGGCATCTGATGTTGCTAATGCTATTTTCGATGGAACAGATGCAACAATGCTGTCAGGAGAATCTGCTGCCGGTAAATATCCAGTTGAGTCAGTAGCAACAATGGCTCAAATTGCAACAGAAGTCGAGAACTCTGACAGTTATAAAGAAAAATTTGCAGGAAAATATGAATTTGCAGCTGAATCTGTAACCGCTGCTATTTCACTTGCTACCTGTCAAACTGCCGAAGAGCTTGGAGCAGAGGCTATAATTACCTCTACAGGTTCAGGTTTAACAGCCCGTACAGTGTCCAAATTTAGACCACAGACACCAATTATTGCTGTTACACCAAATAAGAGAGTACTGCATCAACTGGCAATGACTTGGGGAGTTTCTCCATTATTAGCAGCTAGAAGCAGTACAACTGATGAAATGATGGATAATGCAATTTCATCTTCCTTAGAACATGGTTTAATTAATGAGGGAGATTTAGTAACAATTACTGCAGGAGCTCCTGTTGGTATTTCAGGTACAACAAACTTAATTAAAGTAGATGTTGTTGGTAAGCCGATTGCTGATGGACAGGGTATTGGAAAGAGCATAGCAATTGGAAAAGCTAAATTAGTTAGAACTGCTGATGAGGCAAATGAGAAGATTGAAGAGGGAGATATTATGATTGCTCCTATGACAGATAGAGATTATGTACCAGCAATGAAGAAAGCTTCTGCTGTAGTTACATTTAGTGGAGGTCTAACTTCTCACCCAGCTATTGTTGGCCTTAATATTGGTATTCCTGTTGTAGTTAATACAGGCGACATTAGTGATGACTTTAAAGATGGTGAAATCCTTACTGTTGATGGTGTTAGAGGATTAGTCTATAGAGGTCAGGCGAATCTAAAATAATATCAATCAAAAAAATATATATTAAATTAAGAGGGCTTAACTGTCCTCTTAATTATTTTTATTAGCTAGGAAATTATACCTAATGGCTTGTTGGGGATAATATTTATAGTTTCATAATTTCCGCTATCAACAAAATGTAACCTTACTGTATTACAGATTGTCCGAAGGCTATTTTGTTCTATTTTAATTTATATTAGACCTCATAAAAAAAATATATTTTTTTCCATTAATACTTTACAATAATAAAGTAATAAAGTATAATAAAAGAAAATATACTAGAGGGGGATGTAAAGTGAAAAATAATTTATTAAATATTTTTGTTGTTGTTCTATTAGCTTTATTATTAGTTGGTGGCAGTGTAATGGCAGAAGATTCTTTGGCTGAAATCCAAGAAAAAGGAAAAATGGTAGTAGGTTTAGATGATAGTTTTCCACCAATGGGTTTTAGAGATGAAAGTGGAGAAATTGTTGGTTTTGATATAGATTTAGCAAAAGAAGCAGCTAAAAGAATTGGTGTTGAAGTAGAATTTAAAGCTGTTGATTGGGATGGTGTAATTTTAAGCTTAAAAAATGGGATGATTGATGCAATTTGGAATGGTTTAACAATCACTCCTGAGAGAGAAGAAAGCATTGATTTTTCTCAGCCATATTTAGAAAACTCTCAGAGTATTGTTGTTCAAGCTGATAGTGATATTGAAACTAAAAAAGATTTAGCCGGCAAGGTTGTTGGAATTCAGCTTGGAAGTAGTGCTGTAAGTGCTGTAGAATCTGAGCCAGAAGTACTTGATTCTTTTGAAGAACTGCGTCAATTCTCAAATAATACTGAAGCTTTGATGGATTTACAAACTGGTAGAGTGCAGGCAGTTGTTTTAGATGTGATTGTTGGACGTTATTATATGAGTCAGCGACCAGGTCAATTTAAAGTTCTAGAAGAAGATTTTGGCGGAGAGCAGTATGGAGTTGGTGTTCGTGATGGCGCCGATTCATTCAGAAAAGCTTTAAATGATGCTTTAAATGAAATGATTGCAGATGGAACAGCAGCTGAGATCTCAGAAAAATGGTTTGGAGAAGATATTGTACTTAAGTAGGAGGCATTTATTTGTTTGATTATATATTAAACGTATCAGGATATGTACTGGAAGGTAGCTTAGTTACCTTCCAGCTTTATTTGGCAACAGCAATTTTTTCTGTTATTTTAGGTGTGTTAGGGGCTTTAGGAAAAATTTCTAAAATTCCATTTTTAGAATCTATTTTGTCATTTTACACCTGGGTTTTCAGGGGAACACCACTTTTATTACAGCTTTTCTTTGCTTATTATGGTTTACCGGTACTTGGTATAACTTTGGAACCTTTTCCTGCTGCAGCATTGACTTTTATTGTAAATTATGGTGCTTATTTTACTGAAATTTTTAGAGGTGGAATAGAATCTATTGATGAGGGTCAGTATGAAGCAGCAAAAGTATTGGGGATGAACTACCGACAGACTATGAGTAGAATTATTATTCCTCAAACTGTGAAAAGAGTTTTGCCGGCAACTAGTAATGAAGCAATTAATTTGGTTAAAGACAGTGCTCTTGTAGCTGTAATTGGACTTGGTGATTTATTGCGGGCTGCCAAGGTAGCTGTAACTAGGGATTTTTCTATTATACCTTTTATAATAGCTGCAGTATTTTATTTAATAATTAGCTCAGTTATTGTTACAGTTTTTCGCAAACTAGAAGAAAAATATTCTGTATACGAATAGGTGATAATTTTGGAAATGATAAAGGCAAAAAATATAAATAAAAATTTTGGAGAACTAGAGGTACTGCGGGATGTTTCTTTTGAAGTTCAGCAGGGAGAAGTTATTTCAATAATTGGCCCTTCTGGTTCTGGTAAAAGTACACTTTTACGTTCATTAATTGGCTTAGAAGAAATAAATTCAGGAGAATTATTTATAGAGGGAATTTCTGTAAAAAAATCTGACAAAAAAGCTTATGAAAAAATGGGAATGGTTTTTCAGGGTTTTAATCTTTTTCCACATAAAACTGTTATGGGCAATTTAATTGAAGCACCAATAGTTGTAAAAGGTGAGAAAAAGAAAAAAGCAAGAAAAAGAGCTGAAGAATTATTAAAGAAAGTTGGTCTTTCTGATAAAAAAGATAGCTATCCTTCACAATTATCTGGAGGCCAAAAACAAAGGGTTGCAATTGCAAGAGCACTAGCAATGGAACCGGATATAATGCTGTTTGATGAACCAACTTCTTCTTTAGATCCAGAGTTAGTTGGAGAAGTTTTGACAGTTATTAGAGATTTAGCAGATGAAAACATTACTATGCTGATTGTAACTCATGAAATGGGTTTTGCAAAAGATGTTTCAGATAGAGTATTTTTTATGGATCACGGCAAGATAATAAGTGATACTGTTCCAGAAAAAATATTTGTAAATCCAGAATCTGAACGCATTCAAAACTTTTTAACAAAAATATTAAGTCAAAATTAAGGCTCCCTTTTGGGAGCTTTTCTATTGTCTAATTTGCTTTTAAAGTTAATCACTGTTAAAATGTTTACAGATAAAAGGTAATATAATAGTATAACATTTACTTAGTGATGCTGAGTAATATAAGGAGGAGAAACAAAATAGTGTTTAAAATTAATACAGATTTACACACTCATACTGTAGCCAGTGGTCATGCATATTGTACAGTAGATGAAATGGCTAGAGGTGCTTTTAATAAAGGGATTAAATTACTTGCAATTACTGATCATGGTCCTAATATGCCTGGTGGTCCGAATGTCTATCATTTCGGAAATTTTTCAATTGTACCTGATAAATTATATGGGGTTAGAATTGTAAAAGGTGTTGAAGCTAATATTTTAAAAGATGGTAAATTAGATTTAACAGATGAAGAACTCGGTTATTTAGAATTTGTTTCAGCTGGGATTCATCGTTTAACAGAACATAAATTGAATAATAAAAAAGATTATACTGAAGCAACAATTAAAGCAATGAAAAATCCTCATTTAGATATGATAACTCATCCAGTTCAGCGTGAATACCCAATAGATCTAGAAAGAGTAGCTGCAGCTGCAGGTGAAAATAATGTTATTTTAGAGTTAAATGCAAGTTCTTATAACCCTAATAAATTTAAAACAAGAGGTATAAAATCTGAGTCGCTTAGGTTATTGAAATTAGCAAAAAAATATGGGTTTAAACTTGCAATAAACAGTGATGCTCATTTTTACGATAGAATTGGGGAATATTCAACACTTAACTTTATCTTTGAAAGTAAGGATTTTGATAGTGATCTAATAATTAATAGCACAGCTGAAAACATGATTGAATATCTGGAAAAGAGAAAAAGAAGACTAAGTGAATTTAAGAAAACAGTTTAGAGGTGTAAAAATGGGAGAACCATACTATAAATATTCAAAGTTTTTAAAAGACAAGTATGGCAAAAAGACCTACAAACTACCGGTTAATTTGCCAACAACTTGTCCCAACCGAGATGGCAATTTTGCGGAAGAAGGATGTCATTTTTGTGGTGAAGAAGGTGCTGATTTTGAAATGCTGCCTGATGATATGTCAATTACCAAGCAGCTTTTAGAGAACAAAGACTATATTGGTGAACGTTATGGGGTAGATCAATTTATTGCCTACTTTCAAAATTATACCAATACCTATTTGTCTTTGAATAAATTAGAAAAATATGCAAAAGAAGCTGCGGCAGTAGAGGGAATCAAATCTATTTATTTTTCGACCCGACCTGATTCAATTAGTGATAAATATATTTCAACCTTAAAAAATGCTATAGATGAAGTTGCTTCCGATATAAGTTTAGCATTTGAATTTGGCCTGCAGACAGTTAATTATAAAACTTTAAAGAAAGTAAATAGACAGCACGGATTAGCTGAATTTATTGATGCTGTTTTAAGAGCAAAAAGCTATGAAGTTGAAGTAGGAGCACATTTAATCTTGAATTTACCAGGTGATACAAGAGAAGATGTAATTGAGGGAGCAAGAATTTTGTCAGCTTTAAAGGTAGATCATGTAAAGTTACATGCTCTTTACATTAGAGAAAATTCAGTTTTTGCAAAAAAATATAAAGAAGGAAATTTAGAAATCTGCTCACTTGATGAATATATAGAGAGGGTAATTTTGTTTTTAGAAAATTTATCACCTGACATTGCTGTTCAACGTTTGATTGGTAGGGCTCCTGGAGAAGAATCAATTTTTGTTAACTGGGATACTCCCTGGTGGAAAATTCATGATAGAATAATTGAGAAAATGAAAAGCAGGAATACTTACCAGGGTAGATTATTTAATTATTTAAATGGTAAAGCTCTGAGAAAATTTTAAAATCTTCTATTCCATATAATATTTATTTAAAATTTTCAGATGTGATAGACTTGAATTTTGGAAATAAAAGTATTATAATTAAAGGTAATCAAATAAGAAAGTGAAGTCAAAAGTAGATAAGTAGAGGAGTGATTAAATGACTTCAGTTTTAAAAAAAGTAATTAAAAATTTCAGTAGTGGTATTTATGATTTCAAAAATAGATATAAATTGCCAGAGGAATATCATAATTCTAATGAATTGAAAATAATGCATATAAGCGATACTCCAGATTCGATTTATTCTCACATTTATAAAATGATGAGCTATAGTCGACCAGATATAATCATTCATACAGGAGATTTAGTGGATAATTTGAAGCTTGAAAATGCAGGTGATGAATTAATCCCGCTTTATCAAAAAAAATCTGCTGAGTTTATAAGAAATCTTGAAAAGCTGACCAGTGCTAGAATTATATATATTCCAGGTAATCATGATGATATAGATATTATTGAGGCAAATATAGGTAGAAGTGAAATTATGCCTGAAGGAAGTATTATTGAATTAGATGGAGTTAAAATAGGATTAGCACATTATCCGAAAAATCTTCCATTAAATGCTGATATTAATCTTTTTGGTCATAATCATCAAAAAGATTTCGAAGGTGGGAATAAGTTTTTAAATGGAATTTTAAATATAAATTATATTTTGCTTCCATCTAAAGAAGACTTTAAAGTCAATTATCCCTGGACAGTTGATCAGGGAAGACAATATAAATCTTTTAATATGATTTAAATATTTTTAAGCAGCCAGGTTTTGAATAATCTGGCTCATTTATTTGAAAATAATTTTTAGAAATTTAAAAATATTAGAATTTGGGGATGATTTAAATGAATTTTGTGCGAAGTGGGCCCAGATATTTATTTTTAAAAGTAAAATCACCAAAATTATTTTGTCAAAAACTTTCAAGAAAAACGGATCTGAAAAAATTAGATTTTCAAACAGCAATTAAATTAGCTGCAGAAGAATCAGTAATAGTTTTTCTAAGTGATTACAATAAAGATAGTTTTAAAGTTGAAGATTCTGATTTGATTTTATATTTACCCCTAAATTCTACAGCTCTGCTGGCAATGATTTTAAATCATCATGAATTAAGTCAGGCAGTTGAGAAAGTTACTACTGGACCAGGTCAGCTAGTTATGCGAATACCCGATCAGGGTGAAAAAGTAATAGAGGAGATTGCAGAAAATTATCAGGCGAAAGAAATGTCAATTCTAGAGGCTATTGATAAAGGTAATGCTGACAGTACAATTATTTCTTTTACTGATCAACCTATTAAATCCAGACTAAAATCTTTAAAAAAAGTTAGAGATAACATCTTAGTTGCAAAGAACAGCACTTTAGTTTTTGAAGAATTGAGACGAGATGCTGTTAGATATATTACCCATGGTTTAGAAAATCATCAGTGGTCTGAACTCAAAATAAATATTTATGATTCAGATGAATTATATGAACTAGAATATAAAAGATTAATAACAATTTTATCAGATTTAGAAGCGGGAATCATTCTTGGTGAATCATGGACTAAAGATCATGCTTTTGCTTTGTTTTCAATTACTGCTTATCAAGTAAGACTCTTTACTTTTCTAGATCCGATAGAAATTAAAAAAATACTATTTGCTTTTGAATATAATAGTGATGGAGAAAGACTTGTTGATTATGATCTTTTTAATAAAAGCAATAAAATCAACTGGTCAGAGATTTTAAATGATGGAAAACATCATGATCGTAAAGAATTAGCCTTTAGCTACAGAGAAAAAATTATGAAAGAATTATCAGAAAATGCTAAAAAACGTTATTTTGAAATAGAAGAGGAGATTACTGCCAAGTCAAATAAATAAATTCAACCGGGATTTCCCGGTTTTTCTTTTGAAAAATAATAATTTATAATATATGTTCACGTTATTCATTTGTAAAAAAAATCACATATTTGCGATATAGAGTATTTTGAGTTAAAATAGAAATATATGCCCTAGTTTAGGAAGGAGATTTTGAATGCAGACAGAGAAAATACTAACTGATGTTGAAAAATCCATCAGAGAATTAATAGATATTGTAGAACCAAAAGCCGGATCAATTTTTATTTTAGGTGGTAGTACAAGTGAAATCCAGGGAAAAGAAATTGGCTCAGCAACTGATGTAGATTTAGGAGACAAAATTATAAGAAAGATAATTTCAATTTTAAAAGAAAATAAACTTCATCTTGCAGTTCAGGGATGTGAGCATATAAATAGAGCTTTAGTTATTGAAAGAGAATGTCAAGAAAAATATTCATTTAGTGAAGTAAATGTTATTCCACATCGAAGTGCTGGAGGTGCTTTTGCCACAGCAGCATTTAAAGAATTTTCCGAAGCTGTTACTGTAGAAAATATGGAGGCCGATTTAGGTATTGATATTGGTGATGCTTTAATCGGAATGCATCTTAAGAATGTTGCAGTACCAGTAAGATTATCAATCAATCAGATTGGAGAAGCTCATCTTACAGCTGCCAAGACAAGATTAAAACTTGTAGGTGGAGCCAGAGCAAAATATAGAGATTAATTTTAAGGGAGGCTTTAATTTGAAAACACTGCACCATTTAATTGATAAATTAATTCTTTCACTAATAGGCCGCTCTTTTATTGTTTTAACAGATACAGAGCCAATTATAAAAAAAGAATTAGCATATTTACCAGAGGAATTTACAGCAGCATTTGCTGTAGAAGAAAATGCACCATCAATAATAATAAAAAAAGAAAATAATAAATTCAAATATTATGGTTATCATTATGAACCGGATAACATTGATTTAAGATTATATTTTAAGGATGAGGAGTTTGCCTATGAGGTTTTAGGAGCAAAAGAAGGCATCAGACAGGCATTTTCCGAACACAAAATAATTTTAGAGGGTGATCTGGAATATGCAGTATCCTTAATTTATATTTTTGAGGTTGTTGAAGCCTATATTATGTCAGATAATTTTTCTGAAAAGATTATAGATTATAAATTTAAACGAAATATATCTAGATTGAAGCTAATTATACGTGCACTATTTTTATATAGGGAAAAGGGTGAATTTTAATGTACAGCTCAGATTATTTTGAATTTTTTAGTCCTGTTAAAATTATTTCAGGAGAGCATTCTTTATCAACTTTAAATTATGAGTTAGATCGTCTTCATGTTAGTAAACCCTTAATTTTAACAAATCAAAGTTTGGATGAAATGAAAATACTGGATAGCTTGTTATCTCATCTTAAAAAACAATCTATAAATCCGCGTCAAATTATAAAAACTATTCCTAACCAGGCAACAATTGAGATTGTAAAAAAAGCAGCTCAAAGATATGAAGAATTAGAATGTGATGGGATCATTGCTTTAGGAGGAGAAGCGATTATAGATACTGCTAAAGGAATTAATTTAATAATTTCCGAGCAGGTTGAAGATTTAAAAGATTTAGCCGGAATCGAAACTGCTCATGCAGATATGCAGCCATTTATTGTGATTCCAACTACAAGCGGTACAGGCTCAGAAGCTGCTTTAACTGCTGTAATTAGTGATGAGAGCAGCAAAAGAGATTTAGAATTTATATCCAGTAAATTAATTCCAGATCTTGCTGTTATAGATCCAACAATGACTTTTTCCTTACCACCAAGACTTACAGCTTCTACAGGAGTAGATGCTCTTGTCCATGCTGTTGAAGCTTATACGGGCCTTCAGACTAATCCACTCAGTGATGCTTATGCTTTTGCAGCCCTAAAACTAATAGGACAGAATCTTCGTGAATTAGTCAAAGATGTCAATAATAAAAAACACAGAGTTGCTATGAATAATGCAGCTGTTATGGCTGGTATTTCATTTTCAAACTCTCATGCGGGAATTATTCATGCAGTTGGTGATGCCTGTGAAAAAATTGCTGGGGTATCTCATGGTGATGCTTTATCAGTTCTTTTACCTCATGGTATGTTCTATAATCTTAAATTTGATTACTGCAGAAATTCATATCAGGATATTTTACTTGCCTTGGAGGGGAGAGATAAGTTTATTGAGACAGAGCCAGAAGATAGAGCTCTAATTGCTGTTAACGCAGTAGTCAGTATTTTAAATGAACTTCGTTCTTTAACTGGTATCCCGGTTACTCTTGAAGAAATTGGTGTTAAAAGGAATCAATTTGATGATATTGTAGATAAAGCGATGCACAATAGTGCTATTTTAAATTCTGCAGGTCAGGTGAATAGAGAAGATATTAAAAGTATTTTAGAAGCAGCTTTTTAAATAATGGACATTTGCCATAATTGACAAATGCCCCGTTTAATAGATATCGTATATTTAGCTCAAATTTAGGGGGTGCTGCTGGTGGAAGAGGAAGTTGTTAAGTTTTATGGTTTGGGTCCATTTTATTTGGAATTTCAGGATAAAATAGTTGATGGGAAAAACTGGATTTCTAAGCGTGCTCTCTACTTGCTCATGTATTTATTATTAGAAAAAAACAGAAAAGTTAGTGCAGAAGAATTGGTTGATGTTTTTTGGCCGGAATCAGACTTAGATGACGGGAAAAATAAGCTTTATAACACAATATATCTTTTGAGACGATCTTTAATCAGAGATGGAGTTCCTAAAGATATTGTTCAGTCTGTAAGTGGAGGATATTCAATAAATGATAAGTATCAGATTTGGACAGATTGGGATTATTTTGAAGAAGAAGTAAATAAAATTCTTAAAGGAGAAGATTTTTCAATAGAAAAATTAAGAACTTTATATCAGCTCTATCGGGGAGATTTTTATTCAAATTTAAAATACGAAGACTGGACTGAGATACACAGAGAAAATTTAAGGGTAAATTATTTGAATCTGATAGAAATATTAACAAAAAAATTGTATCAAAATCAAAACTATCGGGATACAGTTAATTATCTTCATAAAGGTATAGAATTTGACCCTTATCGGGAGAATTTTTATCTGCTTTATATCAAGGCTCTAGTTAAACTAGGAAGAATAGCAGAAGCAATAAACAGTTATAAAAAATGTGAGAGAATACTTAAAGAGGAGCTTGATCTTTTGCCAGGTCAGGAGTTAAATAATGTTTATCACCGAATTAAGTTGAGTCGAGAGCTTTCAATGAAAATTGAAGATCATCTGGTAAGTGATATTAATGTAAAGACTGGTGCAATGTGTTGTGATTTTAATATTTTTGAAAAAATTTATGAGCTTGAGTTGCGTCATGTTAAACGTTTAAAAAGTTCATTTATTCTGTTAAATTTGGATTTTGAAGAAATAGAAAATGAATTTATAATTGAAAAAGCAGCTGACTATTTTGGGGAACAATTGAGAGCAGGGGATGTAATATCTATTTGTAATAATAAAATTTTTATACTGCTTCATGGAATGAACTTTGGCAGTAGTGGAATAATCTTAGAAAGATTTAATAATTTTTGTAAAAAATTTGCTCTAGATCAAAAACCATCAATAGATATAAAAGAGATAAAATAAAAAAATAATATTTTGCCAAAAACCACCCTTAAGGGTGGTTTTTTTGTTTTTCGAGATTTTTTAGATATCTATTATGAATATTTGTTAGCTTAAGTTGTTATCCCTATGTGTTAGGATAGTTGTCGTGAGGCACAAAATCTGTGTATAATAGAGTAACGACAATGAATCCTAAGGAGAATTACAATGCCAAGAAAAGTTTATCCTAAAAAATTAAAAGAATCCATATTTAAAAGACTAACTCCACCTAATGCTGAAAAAGTACCTGATATAGCTAGAGAAACTAATATACCCGTTAATACTCTCTACACCTGGAGATCTAAGGTTTTAAAGAGTAATCCAACCAGCAATAAAAAGTCAAAGAATTGGTCTTCAAGTGATAAATTCCAGGCTGTTTTAGAAACTGCAAGTCTTTCAGAACTTGAAACAGCTAAATACTGCCGCGAAAAAGGCATCCATGTTGAAGAACTAAAAAGCTGGATTAAGCAGTGTCAGAACGCCAATGAAAATAAATTTGAAGATCCTAAACAACTGAAAGATAACCTTAAAAAAGAACAAAAGAAAGCTAAAGAACTAGAAAAAGAACTTCGCGAAAAGGAAAAAGCTCTTGCTGAAACTGCAGCATTACTGGTGCTCAGAAAAAAGGCCCGAGCGATCTGGGGGGACCCAGAGGACGACTAATTGAAATTTCAGATCGCAAAATAGTGGTAGAACTAATTAATGAAGCACATGCAAATGGCTGCAGAAAATTTAAAGCCTGTGAGGAACTTAATATATCACAGAGAACCTACCAACGATGGTCAAAAGGTGGTACTGTTAAAGAAGACCAGCGGCCTCTGGTAGAAAGACCAGAACCCAAAAACAAATTAACTGAGGCTGAAAGAAAAGTAATAGTTGAAGTTTCAAACAGCAAAGAATTTGCAGACTTACCAGTTTCTCAAATTGTTCCTAAACTTGCCAGTCAGGGTAAATATATAGCTTCAGAATCCACCTTTTATCGGGTCTTAGATGAGAAGAAAATGAATACTCATCGAGCTAAAAGTAAAGAACCTGTAAAAAGAGAAACTCCTACTCATATTGCTACTGCTCCCAATCAGGTCTGGACCTGGGATATCACCTGGCTGAATGCGATGATTAAAGGCAGCTTCTTTAAGCTCTATTTAATCGTTGATATGTTCAGCAGAATGATAGTAGCTTATGAAGTCTGGGAAACAGAAAATGCTGAGTATTCTAAAAGACTGATCAGAAAAGCTTACCTGTCTCAGGGCATAGCATCAAAAGATAAACCTCTTGTACTACACTCTGATAATGGAAGTCCAATGAAAGCAGCAACATTTTTGGCAACACTTGAAAAATTGGGAGTACAGAGCTCCTTTTCAAGACCAAGAGTAAGTAATGATAATCCCTATTCTGAGTCATTATTTAAGACAATGAAATACAGACCAGTTTATCCCAACAAAGGCTTTAAGGATCTAAATGAAGCCAGAGAATGGGTAGCTGAGTTTGTTCGCTGGTATAATCACCAGCATTTACATAGCGGAATTAAGTTTTTATCGCCCTACCAGAGACATTACGGGCTTGATATAGAGATCATGAAAAAGAGAAATGAAACATATTTAAAAGCTAAAGCAAAACATCCAGAAAGATGGTCAGGGGATATTAGAGATTGGACCCTACCAGAATATGTAACTTTAAATCCAATGGATACTGCTGAAGTAGATAATTATCTCAACCAGCAGAGCTCTTAAATGAGCTTTTGTAAGAGTAGTATTCAAAGAAATTTTTAACTAAATGCGACAACTTTCTTGACAAACACCGTTATTATTAACTTGAGATGAAAGAGGAGGTGTCTTCTAAGAAGGAGGTTCTGCTTATGAATAAAACAAAAGTAAAATTTATGATATTAATATTTGTTTTTCTTTTAATGCTGATTGCAGCTGATAATATATTTGCCTTTGAAAATAATGCAGCTTATGAATATAAATTTAGTAATAATTTTAAAAAAGACTATAGTCATTTAAAACTGGAGAATAATTTTTTGATAGAGAATAATGAACTTAAATTATATAGTCCTTTAAGAAGGTTTGCAGTTATCAATCAAAGTGGATCTTTTAATGAAAGCAGTATTTCTCAAATCAAAAACATTGGCTCTTTAGTAGAATTAGTGCAAATTGGAAATAATAATAATGTAGAAGTTAAGCAAACTGCGAATTTTGCTAAAACTGAAGTTTTTCAATTTGGCAGTAACCTAAAATTATCAGTAAACCATTGGAAGAGTGATTCAGAAGTTTATATTATCCAATCTGGGACGAATGAATATAATAAAAGAACAAAAATTTATACAGTAGAATAAACTCATTTAGAATTTGTTCTAATATCTTATTCATATTCATTGAGAATAAGATTAATATAGATGATGCGTGGAGAAAAATTTAAAAAAGGGAGGTATTAAAAATGAGGAGATTGAGTATTGTTTTGTTAATGTCTCTAATTTTGGTAGTGGGAATGTCATTTATGGTAGGTGCAATGGGTCCTGGTTTTGGTTTCTGTTGTGACGAAGGTGACTTTGCAAAAATTGAACAATTTGGAAAATACAATGACGCTACAATTGTTCAAACCGGTCAGTGCTACGGTCCCGATTATTGTTTAGGTGAATGGTTTACAGCTCCAGGAAATAATATGGCTATGATTACCCAACACGGTAAAGGACATGATGCTGTAATTACTCAAACTGGTGCTATGAACTTTGCTTCTGTTAGATCTGATGGTAAAGATCAAGAAGTTACAATTCGTCAAGAAGGCAGATATCAAATGGCTTTAGTCAATAGTCACGGCTATAGAAATGATGCTAGAGTTGTACAAAAAGGTGCTAAAAACTTTGCCGCTATATGTCAGGGTGGAGCTAAAAATGATGCATTAATTAGACAGCTTGGCACAAAAGATGTAGCTATGATCAGTCAGCATGGTTACAGAAATGATGCAACAATAGTACAGCACTAAATTTTATTTAATTGTCTGAACTATACAGCCTGAAGTAAGTATAAAACCTCTCTTCAGGCTTTTTTTTAAGAATATTTAAAAAATATAAGAGGATTCTCGGCTAAAGCCATAAAACAATAGAAAAAAAGTAAATTATTTCAATAAATAAGTTAAAGAATTGAACTTTGAAAACTCCATACTAAAATTAACTATTTCTATAAAAATTTAAGCCAAAAATGGGCGCACTTCTCCCCGGGACCTGGAAGCTATTCTAAAAAAATAGCTCTAAATAGTTTAAAATAATTGTAATTATTTATGCTGCTCTATAGTTAAACCAGGTGGTAATCCAGTCTTCTGGAGTTACAGCTGACTCTTTAATCCAGGCATTAGCATGGATAGCTGCATCCCGCATGATTATTCTGATAAGCCAGCGGGATTTGGAGCGGACATTATCATTTTCCAGCTCATAATCAGTTTTCACCCGGCTGTTGCGTCTTTCAGAAGAAGTTCTTTTCTTCATCACATTTTTCCATTTATGTGAACCGCGTGGGGTTGCAGTAAATATGCGATTATCCCACTCGGGTTTGGTATAAACAGTACGTCCATAATCTGAGTCACTACAATTAAAGATGGGACAATGAAAGTTTTTATGAGTAACATGGGGACATCTCCATTTAATACGACAGCTTTCTTTAATGTAGCCCCAGTTTACCATCGGAAAACCACCTTTACAGATGGGGACACCATCATCATTAACTTTTAAAGGTGGATCATATTTGAAATTCCCTTTGTTTTTTTGATTAAGGTCAATAAAAGGCTCAATCTCCCAGTGATCAAGCAGGTCATAGGTGGCATAATTATCGTGGGCACTATCTAAAATATCTTTACCAAAATTAAATTCAGGATAAAGATTTAACATTTCAAAGAGAGCCGAGGTATGAGATACACTATCATGTCTTGCAGCCTGATTGAGCACAGAATAAACAGGTAAATCATAGGAACTATCAGCAGCTGTAAAGGTGTAGTTGCTGTAGCCATAGACATATCTATCACGATAGCTGTCCCAGCCCCAGGTAGCAGTGGGATCACTAAAGCGGCGAGGACAGCCGCAGTTAAAAATACCATTTTGACGGCAGTCACAGTCTCGGGTGCCCATAGGTGAAGCACCGGTTTCAAAAACCATGCCGTCACCGGAAACAGCCAGGTTAGAAGTATCTCCAAGGAGACCCCTTCTGGCAGAGGATAGAACAAAACATTCTTTGAATATTTGTTGAAGATATTTATCAGCTTTTTCAGGCTGAGGTTTATCTTCGTCTCTGAGGATGCGGTTAACCAGCCTCTGGACCACACCCTGGTGTTTTGGCGGCTGTTTCTGGTTCTTTTTCAGTTTCTTTTTGGGCTTTGAAAGAGGCTTATGCATTTTAGTGCAGCGTTCAACTCGTTTACCTGAATCAAAATCACAGAGCCTGTCTTCAAAATCGTAAAAAGTACCAACTCCAGGCACATTATCAGGATAAAAACCTGAGATGATAGCCCAGAATGGTTCGCTTTTTAGCTTTTTAACCCAGCGGGTAATGGAGCCGCCGTCACCATACTGGCACATCAGCCAGTAGGAACGGAAAAGGCAGACAGGATCCCATGGTTTTTCACCACGGGGATGATAGGTAGAAAGCAGAATGTGCCGGACAGAAACAAGGTCAGTAAAAAAGACTTTTAAAATGACAGCTGCATTTAAAAAGACAGTTTTAAAGAAGTGACCATTGGCGTAATAGAGGTTAAGCAGGAAGAATAAATGATTCTGAAACTCTTTGTGGGAACGTTCTGTTTTAAACATAAATAACACCATCCTGATTTAGTATTTAGGGCAAAAATATGTCCCTATATTTAATTATGGATGGCCGGAAAAATGACTTAAATGAAAAAGTCAAGCTTCAAAATCATGATTTAAAGACTCTGGTGCTTTCTGGAGTTAATATATCTGAATAAAAGTATATTATTCGCAGTTTTTATTCTGTTTAAGATGCTTAATGATAAAGAGAAATATTGGTTTTGGATTGGGGTGAAAAATTTTGGAAGGTGCTATTAAGCCTTATCAATCAAGGGCTTATTTAGCCGAAAATCTTAAATAATTATAGTGAGGTGAAAAATATATGAGACTAAAAATAATTTTAATTATTTTTGCTATAATTTTTTTGTTTCAAGGTATTGTTGGTGCAGCAGGAGTTTATTTAGGTAGTTTTGCTCCTCAAAATGATGACAGCTTTAGTTTTTCAGTCTCACTTCCTGAGCTAGAAGGAGATATAATAAGTATCTACACAGTAGATGAATATTTTAGATCAGATAATAAAAAAATAAATTCTGCAAATTTAAAACTAATTACTCAGGAAGGTATTATTCCTTTGACAAGCTCTCAGGTTAATTTAGAAAAAGATTTGCTTTCAAAGAACCAAACCCTTTCTTTTCAATTTGATCTGCAGTCTAAATATGAGCCGGGATTATATAAAAATATTCTCTATTTAGAAAGTAGTAATTTTAAATCAGATTTAGAGATAATTTTTGAGATTAGACCCTGGATGGAAATTTTAGATGGCAGTAATTATAAAGCAATTATTGATCAGCAAACTTTAAATCATAAAGAACTTATTAGTTCTGGCCAACAGAAACTGATAATTAGAAGCAACACAGACTGGAAGTTAAAAGTTTTGATTAGTGAAGATACTACAGATAATTTAGCAATTAGAATTGGCACTGATTCAGAAAGTAGAAAAGTAGTTGATTATCAGCAGGAATTTGTTAATCTTTCAGCAGCACAGTCTGTAATTGCAAGTGGAATGAGAACTACAGATTTAAGTTCTGGCCGAGCAGAAATTTACTATCAACTGAAAATTGATGATTTTAAAAAGATTACAGCCGGTGAGAAAAGTTATCAGCTCAATTTTATGCTAGAAAAGGGTAGCTGATATTAGCGCAAGCTAATATCTTAATATAAATGATGTGGATATGATGTTTTTGCAGGTGGAAATATAGTTTTATAAATTACAAGGAGGTATTTTATTATGAAAAAATTGTTGGTACTGACGGTTGCTCTGTTATTAGTATTCTCTGGTGCTGTAATGGCTGATGTTGATCCTATTGATTATTCAGGAGTTTTTGCTGGAGATTCTTTTGTTTTTAATGATTCTGGATATTTTAGTGAGGGTGGATTATATGAAAATTATAGTGATCATAAAGATGATGATGGTATAATTACTCTCACAAAAACTAGTTCAGATTATGTTAATTTATCAGGAATTGAAAATCAAGACGGCACTTATAACCCTGATAATGATTATGATCAACGAGTTCAAGTTACTTTAGATATTGAGGCTTATATTCCTTGTTTCTTAGAAATGAGATTAACAGGTAACAGAGGGATGACATCTGTTATAAGTTATACTGATGATAAGGCTGCAGTTGCTGAACCATCTGAGTATTTAATAGTTTTTGATAATGAAGTTGGTGGATTCTTAAACGAAGACTGGGAATCTTTAGGACATGGTCAATTTGCACAAGTAAATCCAGGATATGATCTAGATAAAGTATATATTGGTGCTTGTGATTATTTTGGAGTAGAAGTAATATCTAATGCAAAATATAAATATGAAGTTGAATCAGATGCATTAACACACTCTAGTGTAGCAGATACTGAATTATATATGGATATGGAAACCAGTTTAGATGGTGGAACAAATTGGGGATGGTTTGTTAGATTTAATGATCCTACAATTAAACCAATTGCTGAACGTAATGCTGGATCTAAATTAGAAGCTGTTCACAGATTTAGAGTTCCATATAATATGAATACAACTACTGGTGCATATACAGGTGATATTACTTTCAGAGCTTACACAATATAATTTAGAGGTTATAAAAACTTTTCCACTACAAGGCAGGGGCTGGATATTCAGCCCCTGAATTAGTAGAAAGGAGTATTATTTATGAAAAAAAATATATGTTTATTAATGTCTATTTTTTTCTTAAGTTCTTTATTTTTTCTTTCTTATTCTGCAATGGCTACAATTAGAGTTGAACCTGCAAGAATAATTCTTAATGAATTAACCAATAAACAAAGTACAGGAATTATAGAAGTAATAAATAACAGTGAAGAAGAGGTTGAGTTAACTGCTATTTTAAATGACTGGAGTCTTGATGAAAATAATGAACTAATTGTTTATGACCCTGGAGTAACAGAATATACACTTGATAGATTAATTAAATTTAATCCTAAAATATTTACTCTTTCTCCTGGAGGGAAACAGATAGTTAGATTTACTATTGCTAAACCAGAAAACAATATTGATTTAGAAAGAAGAGGTGTAATATTTTTTGAAAGAGATACAGGTATGATTGATGAGGCAACTGGATCAATAGTAAAGAGTCAAATTGGATCAGTAATTTATTTTATACCACAAAACACTACCTATGAGTTTCAGTTTTTGGGATTAAGATTATATAATACTGAAAATAATATTCCTCAAGGCATTGTTGTTGATATAAAAAATATTGGGAATGCTCATCTTAGGTATTATCCTTCATATAAAATTATAAACAATAAAAATGAACTTGTAATGGAAAATAAATTTGAAGAATTAATAATCTTACCTGGATATGAAAGACAATTTTCTTTTTATTTAAAAGATAGGCTTGAGTCTGGAAAATACAATTTTATTTTAGAATTTGAATTTTTTAATGTAAAAGAAAAAGCTGAATATCAGATTCCAATCACAATAGAGTAGGCTGGTGGAAAAAATGAAAAATTTAATAATTTTATTCCTAATAATTTATTTTCTTTTTCTGATTTCAGGTCTGCTCTTTGCCCAGGAACTTGAAGAAGATCAGTTGGATATTGAAACTAGCATTGTTTTATTAACTCTTTTTGACATAAATAGAGAACAGATCTATAAAAAGGATGATTTTTTTGAACTTTTCTATTTTTCTGAAGAAGATTATGTGTTAATACCAACTAATCTGATAGCACCTTACCTTGAAGTGGATATAAATTTTAACAGAGAATTATCTCTATTAACAATTGAAAAAGAAGATAGAGAAATTAAAGTAGATCTAATTGAAAGAGAATATCTTGAGCATCCAGAGTGGAATGATAGATCACCAGTGATCTTTGGTGGAGAGTTTTATCTGGCTGAAAAAATTTTTGAATACCTAACAGGTTATAAAATCACCTGGAATAATGCACTACAGGAGCTTTATATTGAAGGTGAATTTATAGAAGAACTAACTCAAGAAGATATTATTGATTTTGAAGAAGAAAAAAGAACCTACGAGAAAGATGAGAGAGATATACTTGGAGATGAAGTTCCAGCATTTCAGTTAAGTTCAGTTCATTATAGAGTAGAGCTTAGTCTTGAAGATCTAACTTTTGGAGATCTGTCCAAAAAAATAAATGGAGATTTGAATTTTTACGGTAGAATTGGAAACTGGGCTTATTATTTAAATAATGATATAATCTATAATTTAAATAATGAAGAAATAGATTATGAACTTGATAAAGTGAAGTTAAAGTATCAGGAAAATAATATTTTAATTATTGCTGGTGATCATAATCTTAACTTAGTTAATACCATGGGTAGGAATGAGATCCAGGGGCTATACTTTTCAATGCCCGATCGCTTGTCATATAAAGTAGTTCCTTATACTGATTTAAAAATTAAAGTTAATAAAGGTGATCAGTTGTCTTTATTTATAAACAGCAGATTGGTTGAGAAAGAAGATATTAAAGCAGATGGTGAATATACATTTAAAAATATTGAGTTAAGAGCCAGCTATTTAAATAAAATTGAAATTTTAAAAATTAATGCAGCAGGGGAAGAAGAAAAAAAGATTCGCTATCTGGCAGGGTCAAGTGATATTTTAAGGCCGCAGACTAGAGAAATTGAATTAATGGCAGGCCGCTATAGAGATGATAGTTATTCAGGAGAAGACTGGGAAGGTTATTTTGGGGCTTTCAGATCAAGTTATGCAGTAACAGAAAATGTTTCTGCTTATTTGGAAACAGCAGTTTATAACCAGGATTTAAGTACAAATAGTAGTTTTGAAGATGAGGTTCTTTCTTCAATTACTGGTCTTGCTTTAAGAGTTTCCGATAGAGTAGTTATTAATTTAGATTGGCTGATTGCTGGCCAGTTTGATAATCTTGAAAGTGGAGCTCAAGCAGAATTATTGTATTCATTTTTAAAAGGATATATCAGAGGTTTGTATTTATATATACCACCGACAACTGCAGAATATATGGAAAAAGATGAAGGAGAAGATAAATCTATAACTCTTAGATTGGATCTTACAGATTCAATCAGTATTAGTCCAAGAGTTGGACAAAAAATACTCTTGGAGATAGGTTGGATGAAACCGATTATTATATTTTTAGAATAATTCATAATCCTAACTGGAGAAATTATAATTCAATTTTTGTGTCTTATGAAGAAAATAGAGAAGATTATTATTTTAGAGATCAAAATAATCAGATATATACATTTATTGGTAATGAAATAAGAAAAGGAATCGGTTTAGAAAATAATATTTATGGCAGTACATTTAGAACTTCTAGTAATTTAGCTTATTATGATAATGATTTGACAATTAGTAATTTTATTCAAGATAATTATCAGGATTATGAGGCGGAGATTGATGTTTATAAAAGATTTGGCAGTTATTTTCTAATTTCATTAAGTTATGATGGAGAACAGCAGAGAGATGATAATGGCTTACGCTATTATGATAGAACTTATGATGGACAATTAAGACTTTCTTTTGCTGAGCGAGCTTCTTTAACTTTAGGCTCAAAAAGAAAAAAAGAAGAATCAGAAGAAAGAATTGAAGAAGAAGACTTTTTGCGTTTAAATTATTACTTTAATAGAGAATTCAGCTTAACAGGTGAATTAAAAGATTATCATTCTGAATTCTTAGAAGATTATCAATCATTAAGTTTATCAGGCAATTATTATTTTGCCGATAACCCTGGTTATATTAGACTTTATGCGGAATATATAGTTCCCGAAAATGGAGAAGCGGGAACTTCATTTGGAGCTATTTATGATATAGTTAGAGATGATGAAAGTGAAATAAAAATTGAAGCAAGGCGAGAATATTCAGATTTTATTAATAATAAATATGAAGACTTTGCAGCAATTTCTTATTCACACGCAATTTCTTTTATAGGTAATCAGCAGCATCAAACTCGTTTTACTGATTTTGAGCCGAGACCAATTGTTGCCGGCTATGCTTATCTTGATCAAAATTATAATGGACAGATGGATGAAGGTGAAAAAAGATTGGCAGATATCCCAATGCGTTTAGGAAGTATGATGACAGTTAGTGATCAGACTGGATTCTTTATTTTCAAACCATACTTCAATGATCTTTATCTACTAAACTTTGATTATCGTAATTTAATAGCTGATTATACACCTGTAACAGAAAGCATACTGGTCAGGGTTAAAGATAATCAAAATGTCAGTCAGAACTTTGGAGTTACCATCAATGGTACAGTCAGCGGCAGGGTCTTTATTGATAAAAATGCAGATGGTGATAAAGATGACAATGAAGATTATTTGATGTGGGCTGGAATAGAATTAGAAGGATTAAATAAAAAAGATTATACCAATCAGAGAGGAGAATTTTATTTTCAAAATGTACCACTGGGCTATCATCCATTACTGGTTTTAAAAGACTCTCTACCGACTGGTACCAGGCCGCTTAAGGGATATAAACAGAATATTTTTATAACAGAGGATCAGCTTGATCATCATAATATTGATATTCCAATAGTTTATGGAGATTAATTTATCTCAAAGCAAAAATAATCTGTTTAGCCCCGATCTTTTAATCGGGGCTTGTTAATTTGTTGACAAAATAATTGATTTATTATATAATTCGACTATGAGTCAAATTGACTGCTGGTCAACTTGGCTTTTTAACTGGAAATTTATTATTTTAATATTTTATAGGAGGAGATTTTTTAATGGGAGCTTTAGACGGGATTAAAGTTATTGACTTAAGCCATGTATTGGCAGCACCATTTGCAACAATGATTATGGCAGATTTAGGTGCGGAGGTTATTAAGGTAGAGCCACCATTTGGTGATGATTCAAGACAATTTGGTCCTTTTGTTGAAGATGAAGCTGGAGAACAGCAGAGCGGCTATTTTATTAGTATTAACCGCAACAAGAAAAGTATTGTTTTAAACTTGAAAGAAGAAAAGGGTAAAGAAATATTAAGAGATTTAATAAGCGATGCAGATGTGGTTGTGGAAAATTACCGTCCTACCACAATGAGAAAATTAGGATTTTCTTATGAAGAAATGAAAAAAATGAAAGAAGATATAATATACTGTTCAATTTGTGGATTTGGTCATGATGCTTTAGAAGAATATGCCAGCAAGCCAGCTTACGATATGGTGGCCCAGGCATATAGTGGTTTGATGAGTATCACCGGTCCTGAAGGTGGAGAACCCTGCCGTGTTGGAAGTTCTATTGGTGATATTATGGCAGGACACCAGGCAGTGATTGGTATTTTAAGTGCCTTACGTCATCGTGACCGTACTGGTAAAGGACAGCATGTTGATATGTCAATGGTAGATGGGCTTGTTTCTGTTTTAGAAAATGCCATTGCTCGCTATACAATGGATGGAGAAATTCCTGGTCCACTTGGTGGAACACATCCAACAATTGTACCATTCCAGTCATTTAAAACTAAAGATAATTATATTGTAACTCCAATTGGAAATGACAGCTTATGGAAAAAGTTCTGTGATGCTCTTGAAATGCCTGAGTTAGCAGATGATAAAAGATTTAAAACAAATCCATTAAGAGCAGAAAACAAGGATGAGCTAATACCAATTCTTGCAAAAAGAATAAAAGAAAAAAATACTGCTGAATGGGAAGAAATTTTTGAAGAATATGGACTCCCTTATTCACCAGTTAATACAGTAGATAAAGTTGTTGAAGATGACAACTTAAAATACAGAGATATGATAGTGGATCTGGAACAGCCCGGAATTGGTAAAGTTAAGGTTGCTGGTTCTCCATTCCATTTGTCAGAGACCCCAGGAGAAATTAAAAGTCATGCCCCTGCAAAAGGTGAGCATACTGATTCAGTGCTTAAAGAAAGTTTAGGTTTAACTGATGCTCAAATTAAAGAAATGAAAAGCCAAGGAATTATTGGCTAAAAATAATATTAGATAAAAGTTTTAAGGAGTGAGATGATGGAAATTATCGGTATGGGCTTTGTAGCATTTTTTATGCTGCTTGGCTCATTTTTAGGAAGAATTTTAGGTCAGTTTATTGGAACTGGTGGAGATGTTGGTGGAGTTGGACTTGCAATGTTATTTATGGTTTTAACAGTAAATTATCTTGAAAACAAAGGTAAAATGTTTAAACCTAGAACTGAAAATGGGATTAAATTTTTAAGTGCATTATATATTCCAATTATTGTTGCTATGGCAGCACGTTTAAATGTTATTGGTGCTATTAATGGTGGTTTAGTTGCTATTTTAGCCGGTGGTGTAGCTACAATTGGTGCTATGTTTTTAGTACCATTATTGTCAAAACTAAAAAAATAATCTTATTAAAGAAACGGAAGTGATTTAAATTGTTAACAGATGCATTTAATTCTTTTGCTGGAGCAGATCATTTAATTATTTCTATAGCTCTAGTTGCATTAATAATGTTTATAACTAAGAAAATTTCTATTATGCTGGGAGAAGAGCGCATAGCTTCGGCTCTTGCAATTATTACAGGTTTAGTCTTAGCATTCATTGGTGGTAAAGTAACTGGTGGAAGCAGTGGACTGGCTGATATATCAATTTTTAGTGGTGCTGGTATTGGTTTATTAGGTGGTAGTATGCTGAGAGACTATACAATTATCTCTACTGCATATGGTGTTAAACTTAAAAACCTTAAAAAAGCTGGCCCGGTCGGAGTAATTTCTTTATTAGTTGGAGTAATTTTTTCTTTTATTGTTGGTAGTGGAGTTGCTATGGCTTTAGGTTATACAGATCCAGCGGAGGTTACAACAATTGGTGCTGGAGCAGTTACCTTTATTGTTGGCCCTGTAACAGGAACAGCACTAGGTGTAAGCTCAGAGATTATTGCTATTTCTGTAGCTGCAGGTCTGGTAAAATCAATCATGACAATGGTGATAACACCATTTATTGCAGATTTAGTTGGCCTGGATAATCCAACCTCAGCCATGGTTTATGGAGGATTAATTGGTACAACAAGTGGTGTTGCAGGTGGTCTTGCAGCAACAGCCCCAGAATTAGTTCCATATGGAGCAATGACTGCAACTTTTTATACTGGATTAGGAACTTTAATTGTTCCTTCTATTGGATTTTTAATAATTAGAAGTATTATGCTATAATATAATTCATATATTAATATATTTATATAATTTTACTCCCCTCCCCCGGGGAGTTTTCTTTTTTTAAAAATAATTTAAATTAACAAAAGTAATTATAGCTTTCATGACAGAGTATTTTCAAGTATTCTATTAATAATTATCTTTAATGCTTGATAAAGATTAAATTAAGTATCAGAAATAGTTGAAATATTTGTCAGAATATTTTATAATTATAATTGTAAACGTTACCGAAAGCGTTAACGACATTTAGCTAAGAAAAGAATTATAAGATAAAAAGATTAATAATTAGGTGATATTATGAGAGTTACAATAAAAGATATAGCAAAAGAAGCAAATGTATCAGTAACGACAGTATCTCGAGTTTTAAATAATAAACCTGATGTTGGTGATGACACAAGAGCTAAAATATTAAAAATAATAGATGAAATGAATTATAATCCAAATAGTGTAGCTCGTGGACTCGTAATGCAGAAAACTCATACTATTGGACTAATCATCCCCGATATCAGCAACCCCTTTTTTCCTCAGATAGTAAGAGCTGTTGAAGATAAAGCACAGAAACTTGGTTATTCTGTAATTTTATTTAATACAGACAATCATTTGGAAAGAGAAAGAAAAGCAGTTGAATTATTTAAAAGTAAGCAGCTTGATGGTTTAATTGTTTCTCTTTCTCTTGGTAATGAAAAAATACTAAAAGATTTAAAAGCTGAAAATTACCCAGTAGTTCAGATAGATAGATCTGTCTTAGACCATCACTATCCTCTAATTAGTATTGATAACAAGAAATCTGCTTATCAGATGGTTCAATATATGATAAAAAAGGGCTATAAAAAGATCGCACATATTAGTGGTGATTTAAATACTACAACTGCTCGCGATAGATTAGAAGGGTACAAAAAGGCGCTAAAAAAATATGGAATCCCAATAAAGAACAAATATATAATTGAAGGTGAATATACTCAAAATTCTGCCTATCAAGCAATGCAGTCTTTACTGAATTTAAAAAATAGGCCTAAAGCAATTTTTGCAGCTAATGATTTAAGTGCAGCAGGGGTTTATAAAGCTCTTTTTGAAGCAGATTTGAAAATCCCTGAAGATATGGCAGTTGCTGGTCATGATGATATTAATTTAGCCTCACTTTTAAAACCAGAACTTACAACAATGCGTCAGCCAAAATATGAGATGGGAGAAAGAGCAGTAACAATTCTTTTGAAGATGATTAATCAGCAGAATTTTGAAATTAAGGACCAAATATTAACCACTGATTTAATTATTAGAGAATCAGTTTGAGCAAAGAATTATAAAGGGCAGGTGAGTTAATTGTCAAAAATACTTGTTATTGGCAGTATGAATATGGATTTAGTTGTTGAAACAGAGAGGTATCCTGAGGAAGGTGAAACCATTATTGGAGGAGAATTCCAACAAATTCCAGGTGGTAAAGGAGCTAATCAAGCTTTGGCAGCTGCTAAATTAGGAAAAGATGTTGAATTTATTGGAGCTTGTGGAGATGATAGTTTTGCTCCTAAATTAAAATCTAGCTTAAAAAATGGTGGAGCTAAAATTGACCATATCTTTGAGATTGAAGGTGTTAGTACAGGTGTGGCAGTAATTACTGTTGATAAAAACGGAAACAATAGAATAATAGTTTCTCCTGGTGCTAATTATGAGCTGCTTCCTGAAAAAATAGAAAAAATTAGAGATAAAATAATTGAAGCCGAAATTATACTTTTACAGCTGGAAATTCCGCTTAATACTATTGAAAAAATTGTAGAAATTGCTTCAAAAAATAAGACCAAGATTATATTAGATCCTGCACCAGCTCAGAAATTATCAGATAGTATTTTAGAAAAAATAGATTATCTACTGCCGAATGAAGGTGAATTAGATTTATTATTAAAAGATCTAAAAACAAAAAGCCGATCTGAAAAAATCAAGCTTCTTTTGGAAAAGGGTGTTAAAAATATTGTAGTAACTGAAGGAGAAAAAGGAATTAACTATTATGGTCAGGAAAAAGAAATTCATGTAGATACATTAAAAGTTAAAGCTGTTGATACTACAGCAGCAGGAGATGTATTTGCAGGGGCCTTTGCTGCTAGTTTAACTGCTGAAAAAGATTTGGAAAAAGCATTACAGTTTGCAGTTCAGGCTGCAGCCTATTCAGTAACTAAAATAGGAGCACAAAGTTCTATTCCCGATAAAAAAGAATTAACTGAATTCCTTGCAGAAAGGAGCAAATAAGATGAAAAAAAATGGAATAATTAATAGTGAATTAGTTAGAGTGATTGCTGAAATGGGTCACAAGGATGGCTTGACGATTGCAGACTGCGGCTTGCCAATTCCAGAGAAAGTTGAAAGAGTTGATTTATCACTGACTAAAGGCTATCCTAAATTTTTGGAAATATTAAAAGCTGTATTAAATGATTTAGTTGTGGAAAAAGCAATTTTAGCTGCTGAAATTAAAGAAAAAAGCCCTAAATTAGAAGCAGAAATCATAAAAATGCTTCCTGATATAGAAATTGAATATATTCCACACACTGAGTTCAAAAAAGAAACAAATAACTCCAGAGCTGTAGTTCGAAGTGGAGAAATAATTCCATATGCTAATATCATTTTGATTTCAGGAGTTGATTTTTAAATGGCAAAAGAAACTGTTTTGGAAATGAAAAACATCACCAAAACCTTTCCTGGAGTTAAGGCCTTAGATAAAGTTAATTTTTCTCTTAAAAAAGGAGAAGTTCATGCTTTATTAGGTGAAAATGGAGCTGGGAAATCTACTTTAATGAAAGTTTTGAATGGTATTCATCAGCGTGATGAAGGAGAAATAATTGTAAAAGGTGAATCAGTTAAGTTTGAAAACACTAAAGAAGCTCAAAATGCAGGTCTTGCAATAATTCATCAAGAATTAGAACTTATTCCTTATCTAAATGTTGCTGAAAATATATTTTTAGGCAGAGAAGATAGAAATGGAATTTTTATTAATTACCAAAAACTTTATCAAAAAACAAGTGAAGTACTTGATATGCTGGGAGTGGATATTGATCCTAAAGCTAAGATTAAAGACCTAAATATTGGCAGCCAGCAGATGGTAGAAATAGCAAAAGCTGTTTCGCAAAATGCTGATATACTGGTAATGGACGAACCTACATCTTCTTTAACGAATCAAGAAATTGATATTTTGTTTGAACTGATCGAGAGATTAAAACAGCAGGAGATAGCTATAGTTTATATTTCTCATCGCTTAGAAGAAGTTTTCGAAATTTGTGACAGAGTTACTGTTTTGAGAGATGGTCAGTTTGTAGATGAGGTTGAAACTTCTGCCACTAATGAAGATCAATTAATTAAAATGATGGTTGGGCGAACAATTGAAGACCGTTTCCCTAAAATGAATTTTAGTCCAACTGAAGAAATTTTAAAAGTTGAAAATTTAACTGTTCCTAAAGAAATAAAAAATGCTTCTTTTTCTTTGAAAAAAGGAGAGATATTAGGTATTGCTGGTTTAATGGGATCTGGAAGAACCGAACTGGCAAAAGCAATATTTGGAGTTTTTAAAGAAAAAAGTGGGAATATCTATTTTAAAGGAAAAAAAATCGAAATAAATTCACCTGCTGATGCTATAAATACAGGTATATATTATCTTAGTGAAGACCGAAAAGAAGAAGGTTTAGTCCTCGGACTTTCAGTTGCTAACAATATAAGTATCTCAGTTTTAAAGTCAATGTTAAAAGCAAATACTTTTATCAATAAATCTGCTGAGACTGATTTAGCAGAAAAATATATTGAAGATTTAAAGATCAAAACTCCGTCTGAAAAACAGCTTGTTAAAAATCTTAGTGGGGGAAACCAGCAAAAAGTTGTGATTTCCAAATTGCTTTCTACTAAACCAGAAATTGTAATTTTTGATGAACCTACCCGCGGAATAGATGTGGGTGCTAAGCGGGAAATATACAATTTGATGCAGGAATTAATTAATGAAGGAGTTGCAGTTATTTTAATATCTTCAGAATTACCTGAAGTTTTAAATTTAAGTAATAGAGTTATAGTGATGCATGAAAAAGAAATTATGGGCGAACTAGATGCCGCTGTTGCTGATCAAGAATCTGTAATGAAGCTGGCAACTGGGAGGAGGAATTAAACAAGTGAATAATGAAAATAATACCAGTAAAAAAAATTTTTTAGAAATTATAAATAAATTTAAAACAGGAATTGGATTATTAATTTTAGTAATTGTGCTTTCATTTTTGAGTCCTTATTTTTTAACAATACCAAATGTTTTAAATATTATTAGACAGGTTTCAATTATAGCAATAGTTTCTTTTGGAATGACTATGGTAATTTTGACTGGAGGAATTGATCTTTCAGTTGGTTCAATGCTTGCTTTTTCTGGTGCAATTACAGCTGGAATGATGGTTAATTCGGGTTTAAATGTATTTCTGGCAATTTTAATTGGATTAGCTGCCGGTACTGCCTTAGGATTTTTTAACGGTTTAGCAGTTGCTAAGGCTAAATTACCTGCTTTTATAGTGACTTTAGCGATGATGACAATTGCCCGTGGTTTTACCCTCATATATACGGATGGGCGTCCAATATCAGGTTTTAATGAAACTTTTAGATTTTTTGGTGCAGGATATTTGGGAAGAATACCAATTCCAGTTGTTATCATGTTTATATTTTTAATAATCATTTATATTTTACTCAAAAAAACACCACTGGGGCGGTACATTTATGCTATAGGTGGTAATGAAACTGCTACAAAACTTTCTGGAATTAATACTGACAAAATTAAAATAGCTGTTTATGCTTTAAATGGATTTTTAGCTTCAGTTAGTGGTATAATATTAACATCAAGATTAAACTCTGCCCAACCGATGTCTGGTGAAGGCTATGAATTAGATGCTATTGCTGCTGTTGTTTTAGGTGGTACAAGTCTTTCGGGTGGAAGTGGTACAGTTATTGGAACAATTGTCGGTGCTCTGATAATTGCTGTTTTAAATAATGGTTTAAATCTTTTAAATGTATCTTCATTTTATCAGTTAGTTGCTAAGGGTGCTGTTATTCTGCTTGCTGTCTTTCTAGACCGTAAAAGTCAGCAGTAGTAATATATATAGATAAAAAAATATATTAATTAGGGGGTGAGTTTTCACTAGCTTCTTTGGTGTGATTCAAACAATTCATTAAAAATTATTAGAAGAATTAATCTAAAGGAGGAATTAAAATGAAAAAATTAACTATTGTTTTAGCCTTATCTATAATTTTAATTGTTGGTGTATCTGCAGGAGCTGCAGCGCAGGATATTAAAATTGGTCTTGCAGTTTCTACTCTTAATAATCCATTTTTTGTTGATCTTAAAGATGGTGCAGAGGCTATGGCAGAAGAAATGGGAATAGAAATTTTAACTGTTGATGCTCAAGATGATGCCGCAAGTCAGTTAAGCAGTGTTGAAGATTTATTAATCAGACAGATTGATGTATTAATAGTAAACCCTGTTGATGGTAACGCTGTTGTTTCAGCAATCACAGCAGCTAATGATGCAGGTGTCCCTGTAATTACAGTTGATCGTGGTGCAGAAGGTGGAAATGTAGCAAGTCACATCGCTTCTGATAATGTTGCTGGTGGAGAAATGGCTGGGGACTTTATTGCTGAGCAGTTAGGTGAAACTGGAAAAGTGGTTGAATTAGAAGGTATTCCGGGAACATCTGCTGCCAGAGATAGAGGAGAAGGATTTAATAAGGCTATGGACAAATATCCTGATTTAGAAGTAATTGCCCGTCAGCCTGCAGCTTTTGACCGTGCAGAAGGTATGACAGTTATGGAAAATATCTTACAGGGTAACCCAGAAATTGATGCTGTTTTTGCTCACAATGATAATATGGCTTTAGGTGCAATGGAAGCTATAGAAGCTGCTGGCCGCTCAGATGAAATTATGATTGTTGGTTTTGATGCAATTGATGACGCAAGAGAAGCTGTAACAGAAGGTAATATGGCTGCAACAGTTGCTCAAAAGCCTGCATTAATGGGTGAAATGTCCGTTGAGATAGCAGTTAAAGTTGTTAATGGAGAAGAAGTTGATGAATATACTCCAGTACCTTTAGAATTAATTACTGAGTAAATTCTTAGATATTTGGGTTGTATAATTAACGTTGTGAAGCAAAAACTGTAAATCTAAAAAACCTAAATATTAGACAAAGACCAAGGCCCTTCTTTTAAATTCTAGAAGGGCCTTTTTTAAAAATATATAATTATTATTTGATATTATGCAAATTCTTAAATGATTTGACAATATTTCTCATTAAAACTTGATTGGTAACTGTGCCAACTCCACCTGGAACAGGAGTAAGAGCCTTTACTATTTCAGCTGCTGAAGCAAAATCAACATCTCCCAGTAATTTGCCATCGATAAAATTAGTACCGACATCAATAACTACTGAATCTTCATCCAGCATCTCACCTTTTATCATTTCTGCTCTCCCAACTGCTGCCACTACTATATCTGCATTTTTTAATTCCCATTCTAAATCCCTGGTCCGAGAATGACACATAGTTACTGTAGCGTGTTTTTGCTGTAATAAAATTGAAACTGGTTTACCGACAATATTGCTTCTACCAACAACAACGGCTCTCTGCCCTTTGATCGGAATATCATAATAGTCTAGGATTTCCATACAGGCTTCAGCTGTGGCAGGATTTAAAGTTTCAAGACCAACAAAAAGCTTTCCTAAAGAAGCAGAAGTTATGCCTTCTACATCTTTTTGAGGATTGATCATTTCCAGGCTGTCTTTTAATTCAGCTGGAAGAGGTTGCTGAACCATAATTGAAGTTATTTTATTGTCTTTATTTGCTTTTTTCAGGAGAGCTTTAAATTTTTCAGGCTGGTTAATAAGCTGTTGATATTCAAATTCAATTCCTATTGCCTCACAATTTTTTTCTATTCGGGAAGCATAAGCTTTGCTTGCAGCATCTTCACCATACTGCAGCACAATAAGGTGGGGCGCCGCACCAGTTTCGCTTTTAAGATTTTCAACTTCTTTAATTAAACTTTCTTTAATCTCAGCTGCTAATTTTCTGCCGCTTAATTCTTTCATTTCGTCACTTCCTTTGATTAAATAATAAATTTGTAAGTTCAGATGCAAAAATATAACTAATTTGCAAGCTCAATAATTTCTGCTTTAAGGCGTGAACTTTCTTTTTTTAATTTTAAATATTCATTTTTTATATTTTCTTTATATTCCTGATTGTCAAGGCTTTTAAGATTGATTTTAACATTAGCAATTGCACTACTAACTGCCGCATCTCCTATGTAAGCTGCTACTTCAAAATCACTGGCCAGCATTCTATTTCCAATTTCACTAATTTCTAGACTGAGGCGCATTAATCTAACTGCTTTTTTAGTCATATCCATTGAAAATTCTACAGCATCCTGACAGACTGTTTTAACTTTATTTTTGTCTCCAGCTTTATAGCTGTCCAATATATCTGAAAGTATTCTACTGTCCTGATCAATCATTAACAACATTTCTTTTTTTAATTCTTCACTTTCAGCTAGGATTTCTTTGGCTTCTGCTTCAACTTCTTTATATTTTTCTTTATCAATTGTAAGATTAGCAATAAAGCTGATAACAGCTGCATTTAAGGCGCCACTTAAGGCAGCTGCACTGCCGCCACCGGGAATAGAGTTACTTGAACTTAAATCATCTAAAAATTCTTGAATAGATTTTTCGGAATACATAATACAACACCTCTCTATTATTGTGATGTTATATTTATTATATTATATATTTGTACCAGGTACAAGTGATAGAATTCACTTGTACCTGGTACAAAACATATGGTACAAAACATACTATAACCACTGTGATTAACATCACAGAAAAACTTGACTATCCCTGTTAAAATAATCACATAAATAGTAATAAAGTTCACATAGGAGGAATGATAAGTTTGTACAGAGAAAATATTGAATCTGTTGGTGATGCTGCCGTAAAAAAAGTTAATTATTTGAAAAATAATAAGCTAAAATACTTAATTTTTTCAGCCTTTGCCGGCAGCTTTGTGGGACTGGGAATTATGTTAATTTTTTCAATAGGAGCTCCACTAAATGCAGCTGGCTCCCCATTTACTAAGGTTACTATGGGAGCTTCTTTTGCTGTAGCTTTAATTTTAGTTCTTTTTGCCGGTTCTGAGCTTTTTACCGGAAATAATTTAATTATGACGATCGGCTGGTTGGATAAAAAAATATCATTAACTGAAATGCTGCAGCTCTGGTTTTACTGTTATTTTGGCAATTTAATAGGCTCATTATTTACTGCCTGGATGATTTTTAAATCAGGTTTAATTTCTGAAGCTCCAATTTCAGATTTTATATTAAGCTCAACTGCAGCAAAGATGACTGCTCCTGCTGGGGAATTATTTTTTAGAGGAATTCTATGCAATATTTTGGTTTGCCTTGCTGTCTGGACTGCAATTAAAAGCAAAAATGAGATGGCCAAATTATCCTTAATTTTTTGGTGTTTATTTGCTTTTATTGGCAGTGGATTTGAACACAGTATTGCCAATATGACTCTTCTGGCAATGGGCTTAATGCTGCCTCACTCAGCTCAGATAACTTTAGTAGGATATATTCGTAATTTATCCTTTGTAACTGCTGGTAATATAATCGGAGGTGCGGTATTAATAGCCGGTCTTTATTGGTATGCCTCCAGTGGAGAAAAAGAACTAAAGAGTTCTAAAAGTGCTGCTTAAAATTTAAGGTTCAAATATAATGACTAATTAAAGAGACTAAGGAGGAAGATAAAATGGATTATAATTTAAGTAAAGAAAAATTCAATCAGCTTTTAAGTGAGCTGAAGCAGGAATATCAGATTTATGCTCCAGTAAGAAAAGAAAATAAAGGAACATATTCTGCCAATGATCTGATTACATATGATTTAATAGATAATCTGGATGATATTGAGCTTAATAAAAAAAGCAAATATTCTGCCAAAGAAATTGTTTTTCCAATTAGAGAAACTCTTTTTCATTTTATGGATGGAGAACAGAAGATGGCTTCAGAGGATGAAGAAAAATATATTATTTTCTTGAGACCCTGTGACCGTAATGCCTTTAAGAGACTCGATAAGATATTTTTGGAAAATGGACCGGAAGAAGATATTTATTATAAGCGCTTAAGAGAAAAAGTTAAATTTTTCGTTATCGAATGTACTGAAGGCTTTGATTCCTGCTTCTGTGTTTCAATGGACAGCAATGAGGTAGAAAGAGATGATTATTCAGCTTTTCTGCGGTTTAGAGAAGACGGAATTTCATTTAAGCTAAATGATCAAGAATTAAAAAATAATTATTTTACTGATGTAAATGATTTTGAAAAAATAAATTTTGAAGCCCAGTTTATACAGGAAAATAAGATTAAAGTTAATTTACCTGATAAAGATAAAATAACAAATGAGGTTTTTGAAAATGAACTCTGGACAGAATATAGTGAGCGCTGTATAGCCTGTGGACGCTGCAACACATCCTGTCCAACCTGCAGCTGTTTTACAGTTAAGGATGTATTATATGATGAGAATAAAAAGAGTGGAGAGCGTTTTCGCCGCTGGGCTGGCTGTCATATTGATGGTTTTACTGAAATGGCGGGGGGACACAGTTTTAGAGAAGAACATGGTGACAGAATGCGCTATAAAACAATGCACAAAATTTACGATTTTGCCGAGCGTTTTGATTTTGATATGTGTGTAGGTTGTGGCCGCTGTGATGATGTCTGTCCTGAATATATTTCATTTTCTAAATGTATCAACAAATTATCCCAAATAGTTGAGGAGGGAGCATAATGAATACAGCAGTTGAAAAAAGAAAAATCAATCCATACTTAACACATAAAGCAGAAATTTTAAAAATATTTAAAGAAACTGAGGTAGAATACACCTTTAGACTTGAGTCAGATTTTAATCTTAATTTTGGTCAGTTTTTGGAAGTTTCAATTCCAGGTTATGGTGAAGCTCCAATTTCTGTCAGCAATTTTACAGATGAGTGGCTGGAGTTAACTATCAGAAAAGTAGGAAAGCTGACTGATAAAATACATGAGCTGCAGGAAGGTGATCACCTGTATCTGCGGGGACCTTATGGAAACGGTTTTAAATTAGAAAATTACAGAGATAAGAATATTATTGTTGCTGCTGGTGGTACCGGGCTTGCTCCTGTCCGCAGTTTAATTGAATATGCAAATAATAATTTAGATGATTTTAGTGATTTTGAAGTTTTGGCCGGTTTTAAAAATGCTCAGAGCTTATTATTTGAGAGGGATATTAAGCGCTGGCGAGAAAATTTTGATGTTTTATTAACTGTAGATCAGACATGTGATATTTGGGGTGAATGTGTTGGTTTAATTACAGAACATATTGCAGAACTGCACCTGGATAATATAGAAAATACTGAAATTATAGTTGTCGGTCCACCTCCAATGATGAAATATTCAATTATTGAGTTTCAGAAACTGGGAGTTCCGGATGATCAGATTTGGGTTTCTTATGAGCGGAAGATGCACTGTGGTTTGGGTAAGTGTGGCCACTGTAAAATTGAAGATTCATATGTTTGTGTTGATGGCCCGGTTTATAATTATGCTGATGTTAAAGAAATTAAAGATTAAAACTAATATATTTTTCTAATATGTATTATAAGCTTAATATTTTGTTTTTAGCTAAAATTATTCACAGGAGGTAATTATGTCATTCAATACTAAAAAAATTAAAAAGAATGCCTTTAGAATAACCAAAGACAGAGAAGTTACTGCTTTAAGAATAAGAGTCCCTGGTGGTCATATTGAAGCTGAATATTTTTCTCTGATTAAAGAAATTGCTGAAGAATATGGGAATGGAGACATACATATAACAACCAGGCAGGGATTTGAGGTGCCCGGAATATCTTTTTCAGACTTTGAGGAAGTAAATAAAAAGATTGCAGCGATTTTGGAAGGTATGGAAAAAGATATTGGAGTTGAAATCACTGATCCCAGAGAAGGTTATCCGGCAGCAGGAACTCGTAATGTTTCTGCCTGTATTGGTAATCGAGTTTGCCGTTATGCTAATTATGATACTACAGAGATGGCCCAGGAGATTGAGAAAACTATTTTTCCCAATGATTATCATGTTAAAGTAGCTCTTTCTGGTTGTCCAAATGATTGTATGAAGGGACATCTACAGGATTTTGGAATTTTGGGAATGGTTGAACCAATTTATCATCAGGAGAGGTGTATTGGCTGTGAAGCCTGTGTAGACAACTGCAAAAAGCGGGTTACTTCTGCTTTAACTTTCGAAAATGAAAGAGTAGTTAGAGATGAAGATCGCTGCATCGGCTGTGGTGAATGTATTCTGCAGTGTCCTACAAATGCATGGGAAAGAGGAGAAAAGTTTTATAAAGTAGTAATTATGGGAAGAACAGGAAAAAAGAATCCGCGTCTGGCAAAACCCTTTTTAAAGTGGGCCAGCAGAGAGGTGGTTATTTCCATTGTTGATAATGTTTATGATTATATAGAAAGACATATTGATACCAGTCTGACAAAGGAGCATGTTGGCTATATTGTTGACCGCACCGGTTATCCTCAGTTTAAAGAAGAAATTTTAGATGGAGTAGATTTAAATTCCGAATGTGAGGTAGCAGATAAAATTAACTGGAACGGATATCAGACTGGAGAAAGAATATAAGCTGTAGTTTGTTATCATTTTGTACCAGGTACAAGTGAATTCTATCACTTGTACCTGGTACAAATATATAATATAATAAACATAAATGAAACAAAGGGAGGTCTTTGATGCAGCTATTGGTTTCAGGAATTAATCATAAAACAGCTCCAATTTCAATTAGAGATCAGCTTTCTCAAAAAACTGATGAAATTAAGGATAAATTAAATTTCAAACTGAATAAAAACTGTTTTAAAGAATTTTTTATTTTAAGTACTTGTAACCGTTTTGAAATATATATTTACTCTGAAAAAGAAGCAGCAGCTAGAAAATCTTTAAAAGAAGATATTTTTAATTTGATCGAAAAATTTCTCAAAGGCCATTTTAAATATGAAAACAATGATTTAAATGATTATCTTTATCAGTATCATGATCTAAAGGCAGTGGAACATTTATATCGGGTAGCAGCTGGCCTGGATTCTTTAGTTAAAGGAGAAGATCAGATTCTGGCTCAGATAAAAAATCAGTTTAAAGAATACAAAAAAGAAGACTTAACCGCTTCCTATTTGAATCAGCTTTGTTTAGAGGCAATTAAAGTCGGTAAACTGGTAAGAACTAAAACTAAGATAAATGAACGAGCTGTTTCAGTAAGTTATGCAGCAGTTGAGCTGGCCCGGGATATTTTTGGTAGCCTTGATGGAGAAAAAGTAATGATTTTGGGTGCTGGTAAGACAGCTGAACTGACACTCAAAAACTTATTGAATTATGGAGTAGAGGGCATCCTGGTAGCAAATCGTACTTATGTTAACGGACAAAAACTAGCTGCCGAATATGGTGGAGAAGTTATTCGTTGGGAAGAGTTTAAGCAAAGAGTAGGAGAAGTTGATATTATCATTGCGTCAACTGCAGCTCCTCATACCGTATTGCATAAAGAAGATTTACAAGAAGTTATAATGAAAAAACATGGGCCAATGTTTTTAATTGATATTGCAATGCCAAGAGATATTGACCAAGAAGTTGAAAACCTGCCTGGTGTACATTTATATAATATTGATGATCTAAAAAAAGTTATTGATAAAAATTTAAATTTAAGAGAAAATGAGGTTGATAAAGCAGAGTCTATTATCGAAGAGGAAAAATATAATTTTCAGAAATGGTTACGTGAGAGGCGATGTGTTCCATTGATTAAGGAAATGCGCGAGGATGCTCGGACTATTAAAGAAAAAGAAGTTAAAAGAGCACTTCATCTGCTGCATAATTCGGAACTTGAAGCCGAAGAAATTATAGAACAGTTAGGCCATAGACTTTTAAATAAATTATTACATCAGCCGACCGTAGGGCTTAAAGAACTAGCAGTAGAAAATGAGAAGAATAAAAAAGATAAATTGGAAGCCGTAAAAACAATTTTTGCAGTTGGAGTGGATAATGAATGATTATTGAGAGGGGGAAGTACACTGAGATTTTATCCAATAAACTTAAATTTAAAAGAGAAAAAGGTGTTAATTGTAGGGGCAGGCAAAGTAGCATTTCGTAAATTCAAAAGACTGCTTCAAGCTAAAGCGCAAATTAAAGTTGTAAGCCCGGAGTTTAGCCCAAAATTCACACCTTATTTTGAGCAAAAATCAGATCAATACATATTTATTGAGCGTAAATTTAGAGAAGATGATTTAGGTGGAATTTTTTTAGTCTTTGCTGCTACTAATGACTCCCAGTTAAATGAAAGAATTGCTTTTTTGTCCAGAAATAAGAATATTTTGGCTAATATTAGTGATGCAGTTGATATCTCAGATTTCACTGTTCCGGCAGCGGTTAATAGAGGGGAATTACTTTTAACTGTTTCCAGTGGCTCTAATCTACCAGCCCTTTCTCAAAATATCAGAAAGAAAATTGAACAAGAATTTGGCGTGGAATATCAAATTTTATTAGAAATAATGCAGAAAAAAAGATCCCTAATCATTGCAGAAATTGATGAGATTTCAGTCAGAAAAAAAATCTTTAAAGAGCTGGCATCTGATCAATTTTTGAATAAGATAAGAATGATCATTGATCAATTTGATTTGAATTTATTAAATATTGAAGAAACTGATGAATTTATAAATAATAAAAATAATTTAACCGAAAACAAATTCAAACTACTTTCTGACAGTATTGAAACTGAAATAAACAAAATAATTGCAAAATTGAAGGATGATTAATTTGAAAGATAAATATATTATAGGTACTCGTGACAGCAATTTGGCTTTAAAACAGTCTCAAATAGTTAAAGAAAAATTATCTAATAAGTTTCCAGAAATTAAATTTGAGATCAAAAAAATTTCTACAACAGGTGATCGGGAAAAGGATAAAAAATTTTCCGAGATCAATGTAGAAGGAATATTTGTAAGAGAGATTGAAATAGCTTTGCTCGAAGAAGAGATAGACTTGGCAGTACATAGTTTTAAAGATCTGCCGACAAAGTTACCTTCAGAATTAGAAGTAGCAGCAGTTATTGATCGGGCTAATCCACTTGATGTACTAGCAGGTGCAGAAAAGAAGTTATCTAAACTGCCGGAAGGAGCAAGGCTTGGAACTGGGAGTTTGCGTCGGCGTTCTCAGCTTTTAGCTTATCGCTCTGATTTAGAAATTATTCCTATTAGAGGTAATATTGAAACTAGATTAAAAAAGATTAAAACTCATAATTTAGCTGGGGTTATTTTGGCTGCTGCTGGGCTAGAAAGGTTGGGATTAGAAGCACAGATTACAGAATATTTATCGGCTGATATTTGTCTGCCAGCTGCTAGACAGGGAGCAGTAGTAGTTGAGATACGGAAAGAGAGTACTAATCTCAAAAGAATTTTAAAAAAAGCTGAAGATAAAAATACAGCTTTAGAAGTCTGGGCTGAACATGCATTTTTAAAAGAAATGGAAGCTGGCTGTCATGCCCCTCTGGCAGCACAATCTATAATTAAAAATGGGATTTTAAAGTTAACAGCAGCTGCTGGTGAACTAGATGGCAGCAGAACAATAAAAAGAAGTATTAGTACTAAAAAACTAGAGTTAAATTCTGTTAAAAAACTGGGAAGAGACTTAGCAGTGCAATTAAAAAATGCAGGTGCAGTAGAAATCTTAGCAAAAGAAAAGAAATAATTAAGGAGAAAAAATATGACAGCAAAAGTTTATTTAACTGGTGCCGGGCCAGGTGATCAGGCTCTTTTAACTTTAAAAGCTAAAAAAGCAATTGAAAATTCAGATGTTATTTTATATGACAGACTAGCAAATAATCGACTTTTAGAGTATGCTTCTGATAAGGCAGAAAAAATTTATGTTGGTAAAAAAGCAAAAAATCATCATTATACCCAAAACGAAATTGAAGATCTTATGATCAAAAAAGCTAATGCTGGCAAAACAGTCTGTAGACTTAAGGGAGGAGATCCCTTTATATATGGTCGTGGAGGAGAAGAAGCTATAAAACTAAAAGATGCTGGAATTGATTTTGAAATAATTCCCGGTATAAGTTCTTCGATAGCAGTGCCACTTTATGCAGGGATCCCTTTAACGCAAAGACATTTGTCCTCATCTTTTGCAGTGATTACAGGTCATGAGGCAGCTGATAAAGAAGAAAGTACAATTGAAATCGAAAAGATTGCTGCTGCAGTTGATACTCTGGTAGTTCTAATGGGGGTAGGAAAACTAGCTAGGATTGTAGAAAGAGTTTTGGCTGCTGGAAAAAGCCCGGAAACACCGGTAGCACTTATCCGCTGGGGAACCCGCTCTGAACAGGAGACAATTACGGGTACTCTCAGTGATATTGCTCAGAAAGTTGAACAGGCCAATTTTAAGCCGCCAGCAGTAATTGTAATTGGAGAAGTTGTTAATTTACGAGATAAGTTAAGCTGGTTTGAAAATAAAAAATTACTTGGAAAAAATATTTTGGTCACTCGTCCTCGAAAACAGGCATCGTCTTTTGTAGAGATGATAGAATCGGAGGCGGGTAACGCAATTATGTCTCCAACAATAAAAATTAAAGCGCCTAAAAATGATGAGTCACTAAAACAGGCGATTAAAAATTTAAAAAAATATACACATTTAATCTTTACTTCGGTTAATGGAGTCAAATATTTCATGCAGATTTTAGATTTCAAAAAGCTTGACTTAAGAGCTTTGGCTGGAATGAATATCATAGCCATTGGCTCTAAAACAGCAGCAGAGTTAAAGGTAAATGGAATAAGATCAGATTTCATTCCAGAAGATTATTCAACAGCAGGTATTTTAGAGTATTTAGAAAAACTAGAAAGTATAGGAAAAATTAATTTTAAAGATGCATCTTTTTTACTACCTAGAGCGGATATAGCACCTCAGCTGCTAGAAAAAGAACTTAAAAAACGAGGTTCAAAGGTCAACAATGTTGAAGCTTATAGAACCAAGGCAGTTTCTTTAGATAAAAATGTTTTGAATTTGATCCAAAAAGCAGATCTTGATTTATTAACCTTTACCAGTTCTTCAACCATTGACAATTTCATTAAGGGACTGGAACAATTAATTAAAGCTGAAAATCAGCAAAAAGATTCATTAAAAATTAACCGCTCAAAAATATTTAAACAGTTAAAAAAGATTCCAACAGCCTGTATTGGTCCTGTAACAGCTGAAAGGGCTAAAGACTATGGACTTAATCTAAAAATCGCAGCTGAAGAATACACTATTGAAGGTTTGTTTACTGCAATTTTAAAATATTATTCTTAAATAATGAAAATATTATAATATGATTAATATATTATCCAGGAGGAATTTTAATGAATTTAAAGAAAAGACCAAGACGTCTACGCAGTTCTAAAAATATACGAGATTTAGTGAAAGAAACCAGATTATCAGCAGCAGATTTTGTTAAACCATTATTTGTAGTGCATGGGAAAAATATTAGAAAAGAGATTCCTTCAATGCCGGATAATTATCATTTATCATTGGATCAGTTAGAAAAAGAAATTGAGAATTTAATTGCTTTAGGAATTAGAGGAATTATACTTTTTGGCTTACCAAAATATAAAGATCAAGAAGGTTCCAGTGCCTGGCAGCAGGATGGGATAGTTCAACAGGCAGTTCGACAAATAAAAGAAAAATTTTCTGACTTTTTAGTTATAACTGATCTCTGTATGTGTCAATATACAGATCACGGACACTGTGGCATACTTAAAAATGGTGAAATCAAAAATGATGCAACCCTAAGCCGACTGGCAAAAATAGCAATTTCTCATGCTGAAGCTGGTGCTGATATGATTGCTCCTTCAGATATGATGGATGGGAGAGTCGGCAAAATCAGAGAAGCTCTGGATCAAAATGGGTTTAAAGAAGTTGCTATTATGGCTTATTCTGCTAAATATCATTCAGCTTTTTATGGACCTTTTCGAGATGCTGCTCATTCTGCTCCAGGAGAGGGGGACCGCTCAAGCTATCAGATGGATGCTGCAAATTCTGATGAAGCTTTAAGAGAGATGGAGCTTGATATTGAAGAAGGTGCAGATATCATAATGGTTAAACCAGCTCTTTCTTATTTAGATATAATACAAAGAGCAAGTGATAATTTCAATATGCCTATTGCCGCTTATAATGTCAGTGGTGAATATGCTATGGTAAAGGCTGCAGCAGAAAAGGGCTGGATTGATGAAAAAAGTGTTGCTTTAGAAATTTTAACTTCAATTAAAAGAGCGGGTGCGGATATTATTATTACATACTGGGCTGATAATGCTGTTCAGTGGCTAAATGAAAAATAAATAAGTGAGAGCTAATAATTGGCAGGGGTGTTGCTATGGAAATATTAGAACAGCTCAAAGAAAAGTTTGTAAGTGCCTGTTTATATTATTATATAGACTTTGTTTATAAAACAAGTACGGTAGAAAAAATAGGGAATTTAGATTATTTAGAAGCAGAATATCCGGAAAAATTTGTTGTTTTTATCTGGCACGGTGACAGCTATTCTTATTATCCTTTTTTAAAAGGTAAAAAATTAAATATTGTTACCACAAAAAACAAAAGAGGTGGGGTAATCAGCAGAATCAGCAAATATTTTGGCTATGATGTTATGAGGCTTCCTGACTCAGCTGCAGATGGTAATTATATTTTTCAGTTAAAAAGTCAGATAAATAAAATTAATAATGCTAATCTTTTGCTTTCAGTTGATGGACCAAGCGGACCAGAACATGAGATTAAAGAGTTTGCCATGATTATGGCTCTTTTTTCAAAAAGAAAGATTCTTCCTTTGAATATTGATCTAAAGTACAGCTTCAGTTTAAAAAACAGGTGGGATAAATTAAAAATTCCACTTCCTTTTAATAAAATAACTATCAGGATAAATGACTTTTATGAGGTGCAGAAGAAAGATAGAAAAGAGGAATTCAGCTCTATAAAAGAAGAAATCAAAAAAGTAATGCAGGCTTAATAAAAATTTATCAGTTAAGGGGTGTTTTTATGGGGAATAAAAGAGAAAAATCAGCCAAAGCTTTTAAAAAAGCGCAAAAGGTAATTCCGGGTGGAGTCAATAGCCCGGCCCGTGCTTTTTCAGCTGTAAAGATGGATCCTATTTTTATTGAAAAAGGAGATGGAGCTTATCTCTATGATATTGATGGTAATAAATACTTAGATTGTGTAAATTCCTGGGGGCCAATGATTTTAGGTTATAATCCACCTCAGGTAATTAATAAATTAAAAAAACAGCTTAAAAATGGTACAAGTTTTGGAGCTCCAACTGAAATTGAAACAGAAATTGCAGAGCTGATAGTAGATTTTTATCCGGCAGTGGATAAAGTAAGGATGGTTAATTCAGGAACTGAAGCTACCATGAGTGCGATTAGACTGGCACGTAGTTATACCGGTCGGGATAAGATTATTAAACTTGAAGGCTGTTATCACGGCCACGGAGACAGTTTGTTGGTTGATGCAGGCTCTGGAGTTGCAACACTTGGTATTAAAGGCAGTCCTGGAGTGACTAAAAATACAGCAGAGGAAACAATAGTAGTTCCTTATAATGATCAAGAGGCTGTTGAAAAAGTTTTTGCCAAATATGCTTCGGAAATCGCAGGTCTAATTTTAGAGCCTGTAACCGGAAATATGGGTGTCATAGCCCCTGAAGCTGGTTATTTGGAATTTCTAAGAAAAATAACCCGCAAAAACGGAGCTCTTTTGATTTTTGATGAGGTAATGACCGGTTTTCGTCTGGCCCGCGGTGGTGCTCAGGAAATCTATGGAATTGAACCTGACCTAAGTACTTTTGGAAAAATAATTGGTGGAGGTATGCCGGTTGGTGCTTATGCAGGGAAGGAAGAGATTATGAATTATATTGCTCCTGCTGGCCCGGTTTATCAGGCGGGAACTTTATCAGGTAATCCAATGGCCATGCAGGCAGGTCTGGCCACTTTAAAGGAATTGAAAAATAAAAAGATATATTCTCAATTAGAATCAAAAGCAGAAAAACTGGAAAAAGGCTTTAAAAGAAATATTGAAAAACTTGATTTTCCGGCATATTTTAATCGGGTGGGCTCAATGTTTACTCTGTTTTTTACTGAGCAAAAGGTTAAAAATTATCAGGATGTTAAAAAATGTGATCAGCAGCTTTTTGCAGCTTATTTTAAAGAAATGATAGAGGCCGGAATTTATCTACCTCCTTCTCAGTTTGAAGCAAACTTTATTTCTTTAGCTCTAAGTGACAAAGATCTGGATAAAACCATTGAGGCTAACTATCAGGTTCTAAAAAAGTTAAAGGTGGAATTATAATGGCAGACAAAAAAGCATTAGTTGTAGTCAGTCACGGCAGCAAACGAAAAGAAAGCAATCAGGAATTTAAAGATTTTATTCAAAAATTAAATAAAATCAATTCTGAAGGCAGGGAGAGCGAATATACCGCGATTAAAGGAGCCTGCCTTGAATTTGCTTCTCCGCAGCTGGAAATAGTTATTAAAAATTTAATGACTTCAAAATATGAGCAGATTGATATTTTTCCCCTCTTTATTTTTGCGGGTTATCATGTACGAAAAGATATACCAGAGCGAATGGAAGAACTAAAAACTAAATATGCTAAGTTAAAGTATAAGATTTTAGAACATCCTGCAGCTGCCGATGATTTTGCTCATTATATTTTTAGTCAGATATTAAAAGGAAAATAGTAAAAAAATATAACTCGGTCTGGTTAGACCGGGTTATAAATTTGATTTAATTATTTTTGCATACTGCTGATATTTTTTTAATTTCTTATCACTTAAATTTTTATCACTTATAATGGCAGTTATATCTGTAAAATCTGCTATTTTATAAAATGAAGCATTATCAAATTTATTACTTTCGCTTAAAATATAACTCTTATTACTGCAGTCTATCATCGCTTTTTTGCTGCTGGCTTCAATTGGACTTGCGGTTGATAGAGCTAGATTTACATCAATTCCATTTACCCCTAAAAAAGCTTTGTCAAAATGCATTTCTCTAATCTGTTTTTCTGTTATCGGACCTTCTATAGTTCGAGCTATATGAAAATAATCCCCTCCCAAAACAGAGATATCATAATCATTTTTATTACTTAACTCAACAATTATATCAACAGAATTTGTTATAACTTTGACATTTTTTGCTTTTAGTT
>Ga0182240_100079_pt1 | contig 47457 bp, 38 predicted proteins | sample hydfrates4_PW_90_FD_145594 | JGI IMG/M metagenome (GOLD analysis project Ga0182240, IMG submission 145594) | Subsurface microbial communities from deep shales in Texas, USA - hydraulic fracturing test 4_PW_90 | ecosystem: Environmental > Aquatic > Deep subsurface > Shale gas/oil reservoir >...
ATAAAGATGAATTATTTGCTTTTTATAAATATCCAGATAGTATTCAAAAATCAATTTATACAACTAACTGGATTGAAAGAGCCAATAAAGAAATCAGAAAAAGACTTAAAACAATGAACAGTTTACCGAATGAAAAAGCAGCAGAAAAAATACTATATCTTAAGATTTTAGACTACAATTCTAAGTGGTCAGAAAGAAGATTAAAAGGATTTTTAGCTGCTCGAGAAAACCTAATTCAACTATTTGAAGAAAGATATTAATTTATTTACACAAAATACTTGACGTTACCATGTAAAAGTAATTAATACATCTGGTTATAAAATAGAAAGTACAGATTCTGTTCAATTTAATATTGAAAAAATAGATGCCCTTTGGTATATTACTAAAATAGTTTATTAATATTAAAAACTATTTAAATTTTTATAGGTTCCATCTTATTATAAAATAGAATATTTATTGCTAAAAAACCAAAATAAAGCTCGCTCAATTGAAGCACTAAAATTTATTTAAAGAATGGTTGATTAAAGTTTTTTTATTTAAAGTTTAATACTGAATTTATAAAACCTCCAAAATAAATCTGGAGGCTTAATGGTGTTAAAACTTTTTGCTTTTTGAGGGTTTTATAAAGACTTTTCATTTTTAATCATTTATTTTATAAAAAGCTTCTAACCCTTTATTCAAATATCTATCAAGTTGTAATGATTTTTCACTTATATAGCTCGCCATCATGCCTTTATCATTTTGATGACTTGGTCTCTCATAATTCTCTCCAAATATTTCTTTCAAAGTGTCTTTATCATAATTATCGACTCCATCTAATATATATCTTCCAGTCAACATAAAAGATTGGACAATTTTTAATTCTTCAAGTTTTAAATTAGATAAATATTTATAAAAATTTGCTCTTGGAGTATCTGGATCTAGAAGTTCTTCTAAATCAATATTATGTCCAGAAACCACTTTGCCGCTTGATTCACCTCTTACTTCTGGAACCATTTTAATAATTAATTTCACTTTAGGTATCATCTCTTCAAACTTTTTCTTTTTCATTTTAGCCCTCCTATTTTTTAAAAATAAAAATTCATAAAACATAGATCTTAAGTAATCTCTACTTTAAATATTTCAGTAAAAAATAACTAAATCCTTTAAAATAATTTATTTAAAGGAAAAATTTAATATACATCGAATTATATTATTAATAATTCCAATGTTTTCTAAATATATAATCAATATATTTCGAAAGGAGTAATTTGAAATGTTTAAAGTTATTTTTACATTTATATTCTTAATTATATTTTATTCCAATGCCTCTTATGCTAGTTATTCAAGAATGATCATAACTGAAGGTGGAGGAATTGGTGGATTTATAAATTCTTTTATAAGTTTAGTCATCTTATATTTTATTGGTTATATATTATTATATATTATAAATTTAATAAGAATAAAAAATAATAAAAACTGTAAAATGACAACTAGAGAGTTAACTAATAAAAGTATCGATAGGTATATTGAAATTACCATGATGTTGTTTTTTCTTTTCATTCCTCTATCTTCAATATTTGTTGTTATTTTTATTGCACTATTATCCCTTGTTTTAAGTACATTAATAAATGGATATCGTTATGGTGATCTGTTATTAGTATTTATTCAATCATATTTTATTTTTGCTACATTAGGATCAATAATTTATGGGGTTATTAAAGCTATAAGGGAAAATAATATCGATTAGATTTTAGTTGGAAAAAGGAGGTTCAAATATGTCCAATAATTTAGCTTTATTTTTAGTTATCTTTATTGAATTAATTTTTACTGGATTGATATTTGTCTTAATTATATTTTTTAGTGTATATTTTATAAGTAAAAAAAATTTAAAAAAGAAACTCTCTTCTAAAAGTCTATTTTTATCACTAATTAAAAGTATATTAATAAGAGCAATAATAATGATTTTAGTAGCATATTTTTGGTCTGAACATTTTCAAGAAATAGTTTCTCTAACTATTTTTTTACCAGGAATAATTGTTTATCAAGATCTTAAATCTAAAGGTATGGAAACAGGAAAAAATAACTATAATTTGCTTTGAAAAAATTATTATTAACACAACACAATGATAATTAAGGTGTATTCATTAAAAGTGCTGCTATCCTTTACCTGAAGGCTCTTTCAGCACTTTTATCTTTTTTTATTAGCTTATAGTACAACTTATTGTATTTACTTTTTGTATTTAATGAGCTATAATGTATCTAATAAACGAAAATTTAAGGAGGAAAAAAAGATGAATAAAGTGGAGCCGATCAGAGATAAATCTAAAATCGAAGAAGTAAAAAATGAGCTGCTTAAAGATAATTACAGAAATTACCTGCTTTTTGTTTTAGGGATTAATACTGGATTAAGAATCGGAGATATGCTGAAGCTAAAAGTTGAGGATGTAAGAAACCAGACTCACATTATTTTGAAAGAGCAGAAAACGGGAAAATCTAAAAAATTCTTCATTAACTCCGTTTTGCGAAATGCACTGGATAAATATATAGCTAACATGGACGACCACGAATATTTATTCCAAAGTCGCAATGCGACTAACCATCCTCTCTCCAGGAGTCAGGCCTATCGAATACTGAATAGAGCGGGGGCAAAAGTTGGGTTGGAATCAATTGGCTGCCATTCCACACGGAAAACATTTGGGTATCATCACTATAAGCAGCATAAGGATGTGGCTTTATTGCAGCAACTTTTTAACCATTCTGCACCATCTGTAACACTTTCTTATATTGGGGTCAATCAGGATATAATGGATAATTCAATGAAAAATTTCTCATTATAATTATTTTTCGGCTTATCAAAAGGTTCCATTTTCTTTATTATTCCATTATCTGGTTTATTATTTTTGAGGATTGAAAATTCTTACTTAAATCAATATTATTACAACCAACTCAAAATTTTATTATAATAATCAAAAGAATATTAAATAGCTTTAAGAATTTCCGAAATTATTTAACCGCAAAATAATTTATCGATTTTTTATGTAAGTTTATAATTTATAATGGACTAATTTTATTCAAAAAACATTTAAATATTTTTTTAGTTTCCTCTCTATCTTAAGCAAAAAGCTATTATCTACTATTTCCTTATATTTTTTATAATCACCATATTTATCTAGCATTTCTTTATGGTCGCTATCAATCATATTATATATTCTTGCAAACTCAATTTCTAATCTATGATTTATTTCTTTTTTACAGCCTTGGTAAGCACTATCCACTAAAGGAAATCTGTCTTTGGAAACTAAATTTCTTATATCTTCGTAATCAGTATTTTCTTCTTTTATATCATATTCAATGTCGAAATTTTTCTTTAGAAATGATTTTTTTAATTTTAAATCCAATCGTTCACTTTTAGGAGCTTGAATTATTTTGTCAAAAATAGATAAAAAATTTAAATGTTCATATTTGGATGGATATAATAATAAACCACTCTGATATTCTTGGCATCTCAATAGTTCAGAAATATCCATCTCTCTACCATATGGTGATACTATGTAAGCTCTATCTACATATTTTAAATAGTCGTAATTTTGTTCTAACCCTACATCTAACCATTTACTATTCTTAACACTTTTAAATTCTAAAGCTATTAATTCTTTTGTTAATTTATCATAAATCACAAAATCTGGTTTACAATAATTCATATTCCTACCTTGGTTTTTATAGTGATATTCAAATTTCGGCTGATTTTTGACTAATAATTGATCTTTCTCTGCAAGTTTTCTTTCAATTTTTTCTCCATCAATATGTAAATGAGCATCTTTAATTTTGAAATGCTCTTTATTTTTCATTTGCTTTAAGCAGTGCCTTTCAAATACATGCTCATTAGAATCTACAAAATTATCATTTTCATTTAACATATTTAAATCGAATTCTAAATAGTGTTCATCATTTAAAGACAACATCATCTTATCCAAAACATCTTCTTCTATTTTTATTGGGACTAGATCTGAAGCAGCAGAATATTTTCTATATAATCTAATACTAAACTGATCTTTGTTATCATCATTTAAATTTCCTAAATCTCTTAATGAAAGATATAAATTAGCATTCATTTTAATAACTCCTTTTTATTTGGTTTTTCTCTTTTGGAATTATGAATATCCTTTAAAAAAGTTAAGGTTTACAAATTCAATAAATCATTTGAGCTGATAAAATATTTAAAATTTGAATTATTCTTATTTAGACCTACCGAATTTAACTCAGTTTTCTTTTGGTTCTTTAATACCCTCCTTTTTGACGCTGCCTAATTTTCTTTCTTTTTCTGACATATATGATAGAAATTCTAGAATAATATTGAAAATGAGCCCTTCTATTCCCTATTGATATTTTCAAATGTCTAATAAATCCATATAAAGAACAACAATATCTGCTCCAATATCAATTATGATTTCTTTCCGCTTTTCTTATCGATAAAAATATAGCCTTCTTCAATTCCAGCTTTTAAAAGTGCTTCATTTTGTCGAGCAGGATTTTGTTCTCTACTTGAAACTCTTTTATACCTGTATTTTATTCCATTAATTTGGACTATCACCTCTTTTTATAACCAGCATTTAACTCATATCAAAGGCATTTCAAAAGGCACATCATATTATAGTAGGTTTCAAAAGTCAAATTTAGATGCTTTTGAAACACTTTTGATAAAAAAATAAAATTGTTGAGAACCATTATCTTAATTTATATTATTAAAGTTTCACTATTGGAAAAAGAAAAAAAGAATCATAATATACACATTTTGGTAATAGATATATTTTTATTTTATGGATTTATATGTTTTTTTAAGTTATAATTAATATTGTTAAACTAAAAAAAATTAAAAGGAGTGAATATTTTGAAAGATAATGATTGGAAAATGAAAATGATTCCAAGTAGTCCTGGAACAAATGTTGAATTTAAAAATTTCACCATAGCTGATGGAAAAAATGTTTTTGTTGGGTTTGATGACATGAATTATGCTGTTGAGGTTCGCGAAGGAACTTTTGAAGAAAATGCTGTTTTATATTATGAAAAAGAAGAGTCTGATCTAACTGATTATGAACTTTGCTTTATGGATATATCTTCAAAAGAAATAGTTAAAGAACAACTCCAAAAAAAATTAGTAAAATTAGGTTTTAATAAAGATCAAATAAATGATATTTATCAAGAATTTACTCAAGCATTCTATGAATAAAAATCTATTTTTAAAGAGCAACTGTATTAGTTGCTCTTTTTAGATTATTACAAGATGTAAAACATATAAAAATATTGGCCTAATAACAATTTAATATTTTTATGATAGTTATACAAATATAAAAATAATTTCTTGATTTTGATTGGTTTCATTTTTTAATAGCAAAAGAGATAATCATATAAACCTAAGGGTGTCCCTTTATTCAAAAATTATATTTTATTTTTTCTAATTTTATAGTCTTTTAAACTAATTATTCTATCATTGTTTCTAATTTCTTCTTCTGGTTTTTCTTGAATTAATTTTTCTGCTATCTCATCGCTATCAATTACAAATGTATCAAAAATACTACTTGTCGCCAATATCTTCACTTCCTTTCAACTCTTCACAAAATTGCTTCCAAGTCTTCTTCTGATCTTTTCCTTTTCTTATTTTTTGCATTTCGATTATAGATTCTTTTAATCTTTTTTCTGGAGTTTTCATTATTAAATAATCCTCCCTCAATAAATTAAATTTATTTTTCTGGATTAATTTCATATTCCTAATTTTTAAAAAAATTAAAGAATATAATTAATTTAGTTGTTCTAATTAAAAATGTTAATTAGAAAATTGGAATGGTGGTATTTCCATCTCAATTCGAAAAGGCAAAGACAAATCTAAACTATATTAAAAAAAATAGAAAATGCGATTCTATATAACAAATAGTCGTTATAATTTTAATTACTTAAAGAAAAAACTGCCCCTGAAGGCAGTTTTAACAACCTGTCATCACTCAAACCCTATATAGAACGAGGGTGATAACTATGAACATCTTCATCTTGTTAAATTAAGAGTTTCTCTTAATCTAACAATAGCCATTGTGTTCATTGTGATGATTAACAATAGATAATCAGCTAGGTTCCCCTGAAAAAAGTTGCACCCTGTTTAGGAGGTTTTTCTTTTCTCTAATATAAGTTTAATCTAAGTTTTATAATTTGTCAAAAAATTTTGTTTTTCTTTTTCATTTTTTCTGAATCAATGTTTCTGATAACTCATCACTGTCAATGATGAAAAATTTAAGAATACTAATTATTAGCACTCCTGTTCCTCCTGTGTCAGGTCTTCTGAAACTTTTTCTAAATAATTTTAAAAATTTATCCTTCTCTCATTTTATTTATTTGAAGTACCGCATGTTCTAACTTCTTTTTTGGAGTTTCTTTCATTATTACAAAACACCTCTTTTGCTATATAACATTTACTATTCATAATTTTCTATATTCAAAACATTTTAAAAAATAATTTATGTTTTGAATACACTATAGGTCCCTAATTTAGAAGGATATCAATGTTTTTTTAATAATTTGTATAACAAAATGTATTTATGTTTTGAAATTTATCAGATTAAAAAGTTTATGTTTTGATTTTGTATTACAAAATCATAAATTTTTGGTTGTTTCTAAAAAATCCTAATACGCGATGCAACCTTGATATATCTAGGATAAAAAGTTTTTGAAAATACAGTTTGAATACATAATAATTGTTAATACAAAATTTTAATTATTTGTATTAAGATTTACTTGAATTTCATTAAAATAATAACTTTTAAAATAAAATGTAATACATTCAGAAGGCAGTCATATCATACAAATTAATGATCTGATTTTATGTTCTGAATACAGAAAAAAATTGTAATACAAATAAATTTTTCTCTATATCTTTATTCTTTACTTATTTCTATCAGATAGAAATAACACCCTCAATTATTATTATGATTTTAAAAATTTGACCAAATTTATTCGACACATGCAGCCGAAAAAAGACTCTTTTTTATCATTGAAATTTCAAAACATTAATTCCACCTATTAAGAGAAACGAAGCAATTATATAGATATTGGCCTGTAAATCATAGTTTTTGGCTTCTAAAATAGTGCCAGGTTAAAATTAAACCCCCTCAAATTTATAATCCACTATGGTTTTTCTTGTTTAAAGTAGTGAAAATCTCTCTGAGAGCAAAATAGAGTTTGAAGCGATTATCAAAACATAAATTTCACCCAAAAACTAATTTAAAACAATAAAAATTAGATTAGAGCAACTCTGATTTTCCGAATGGGCTAAATCATGATAAAAGAATAACTGCTACAATTATTGGTATATTGATAGAATGATACACAATTCTATTGGTAGCGTGGTACACTTTTAGCTTGACAAAATCACTATTTGAAGTTAACAATTTCTAGCGACAAAAGTACTTAAGTAAATACTCTATTTTATCTTTGAGATTTCAGATTAATAAATTACACCTTATAAGAAAAAGTTAGTAGATCTATACCTATGAGCTTCAAAATTATATGAAACGGTCTTGATAGGCAGGTATATTAAATGTAGAGGGGGTGATTCGGGGTACAGGTATGTAATATCGTATCTCAGGTGGTCAAAAAACGCCTATGGCAAATATATATAATCTGAATAATAATTATTTATGTTCAATTTGATTTAAAAAATTGTAAAAACAAATTATATTAAGGTATTTTAGTTAATCCCGCTTTTTTTCTATCCGCAAGAGAGAAAAAGCGGGATGAAATCAAACTAGACAAAAGATAAATTAAATAGTTACATTTATTAAATATATTAGTTGACTAAAAATCTTTATGAATCTTCATTCATTAATTTCTCATTTACTTTTTGAACTTTTTTGTATAATTTTCCTTTTTTAACATAATTGTAACCCAAGCCATCACTTTCTTTTATTATTATTGTTTCAACTAAATTATTGAATCCTATAACAATCCATATTTTCTCATCCATGAACTTTTTTTCCCAAGTTGAATTTATAAATTTACCCTTATCATTTCTGATTTCAGCAGTTATTAAATTCCATTCGTCTGAATTAAAATTTTTGATTTTTGCCAAAATATTATTATCTATTTCCCTTTCATTTTTCCTGTTTTTAAAATGCTTAGAATGCAATTTTAATTTCTTTTTATCATTCATTACATATTGAACTCTATCAAATAATGACTTTGGACCATATTTAATGTGAAAACGAGATTTTGAAAAATTAAACCCCATTATTCTCCTCCTTTGTAATTTTAAAAAATGACACAATTCATCTTAAAAAATATAAAACAATTAAATTTCACCCCAAAACCACTAACAGTTAAATGTGGTTTGGGGTAACTCCACTTTACTCTGTCTGACAGAGAGGAATAAAGTTATTAATTAAAATATTTATAATAATGCTAATTTGATCCAGGTTTTTTATTAAAAATATCCTTAAATTTATTTCAATCAAATTTTCATCTAAAAGTAGTTTTAAATTTATACTAACATACTTATGGTTCTTAAGATTAGATTGAAAGTTATTTTATTTGCTACAAATTAATAATATTTCTTCAATAGAAAACAAGACATCTTTTGTTTCAGTTTTGCAATTATTTTTTCGAATACATTGTTTATTTGTTTATTTATAAAACTTAGGATTTAAAAGATAACCAATATTTTTTTATTAAATATTTATTATTAATTTCATATTCATTTTTTAAAACATTCGTTATTTTTAATTTCTCTTCATCAATTAATCTTTGATATAAATTAGGATCTTCCTGTAATAAATCGTCATTAGGAATTAATTCAACTTTTTTCATTTTATTTTTTTTATTATTTTTCTTCTTATCATTTTTAGTAGCTACATAAGAATATTCTTTTTTTAGCTGTTTTAAGGAATACTTGCCGCCTTTAGATTTCCTTACCCTTCTTGCTATATTCCATAAGTTTAAATTAATAGAGTCAGCTTTTTTTAAAGCCTGATGAGTTAAATAATGACATTCCCTACATAAAGGAATCAAATCATTCAATCTTTCATTTCCTATTCTTTTATAACTTTTATGATGAAGATTTAAATTTTCTTTAGAACCACAAATATAGCACTTTTGAATTAATTTGCTTTTCTTATATCTTTTTCTTATATCTCTCCAATGTTTTGTTCTTAAATATTCTTTATAAGTATATACTATTTCACCAGTATCTTTACATTTATAAGCTTTTATTTTTCATTCCTCCTTTGAACTCTTTCAATTCCTCGTTATAGTACTTTATTAGCTCATTATGCTGTTCTATTTTTTAATGCTACTTTCTCAGTGATGGCCTCGAATAAAGACTTATTTTTGTCTTCTGAAGTCTCAATAATAAAATCACAAATACTCTTTATCTACCAATTTGCTGACCTATCTAACTTTGATGTTCTCATTTTCCATAAAACCCTGATCATCTCTTTAACAAAGATAAAATATTGCTCACCATAAGTAATTCATTTCACTTCTAGTCCGTCTTTAATCTTAAGATTATAATTTTTTATCTATAATATTTTAATTTGCAAATGAAAGACTAAAATCCTTTATATATCAGTCAGCAATAACTAATTAACTCTATCTGATAAATACTCTGTTTTTTTACATTGTACTCATTCTACAAGAATACCTGATGTATTAACAATCAATTTATAATACTGGGGATAACTACTGCATATTTTACAGGTACCCATTAATCAACAAAAACATTTATTAAATTAATTGTGATAAAAATTTAAGGATTATCAATACTATCTTAAATTCATTTACCTCTCCTCTTAAAGTGCTTGAGGTTTAAAAATAGTTTTGTTTTTAAAAATTATTGATCTAATGTCGTAATTAGATCTCTTCCAAGTGTTCTTGTATTCTTTTCGTTACCTGACTTATAATATAAGCTTACATCTAAGTTTTTTTCTTTAATGATCTTTCTCAGTAAAGGTTTGGCAGCTTCATATTCTTTGGTTTCTAAATTAAAGACTTTAAATGAATCATTTTTGTGCTTTTCAACCCTGTACTTTCCACTTTTCAGTTTTACATTTATATTCTTTATAATATTATCGTCATTACTTAATTTTTTGGAATAAGTAGAACTAATATCTCTTTTTTTTAATATCTGAATTATCTTTTTTCCTAAAGTTCTAGTGTTTTTTTCATTTCCAGATTCGTAATATAAACTTATATCAAGTCTTTTTTCTTTAATAATATCTCGTAATATAGGTTTAGCTACTTCATATTCTTGAGTTTCTATATTATAAATTTTTATAGAACTACTTTCATATTCTTCAATTCTGTACTTTCCACTTTTTAGTTCTACATTTACGACATTTTTAATATCCCCTAAATCATCAGAAATTATTTCAGGAGAAGTAAATTTAATATTTGTCTCTATTATATGTCTAACGAAAGCTTTCAGGGTATTCCTGACATAGTCAGAAATAGGATCAATTTTAAAATCAGCTTCATTTTTTAATAACGATTTTAATAAATGAACCACTGTGTTTTTATCATCTGGAGCATCCCACTTTAACCATACTTTTTCATTCTTTGAATTTTCATCAATAATTAAATTATCATATTCTGCTTGAAGAGTATTGTAATTACCATAAGGAGTTAAGAAAACCATTAATATTTTTGTTTCTTTATTTTCTATTTCTGATTTTATAGCTTCATACTCCTCTTTAAACTGATTATTTTGAGCTGATGAAGGTTTTATTTTATTTTCGATAGCAACTCTTAGTATTTCTTTAACTTCATTATTTTCTTGCATATAATTATAAGTGCTATCATATACTTGTAATTCTAAATCTAAATATCGTTTTTTTCCTCTATAATCATATGCAGGTTCTAAAGTAACTTCAACATTTAAATTGCTTCTGTTATCCAAAAGATCATTATTCCCTGAAAATAATTTTTTGTCAGTAATTTTATTTAACATTTTTAAAAAATCCTTCAAAAATTTATCCTTCAATCCATGATCTTGATGAGAATTTAATAAATATGAGAGCATTGCACTCATATTATTTTCATTTAAACTTCCTTTTCCCTGGCTTAAAGCTGTAAATATGTTCAATTTATTTCACCCCAGTAAATTATTTAATAATTAAAAAGTGGTGGTCTTATTAACCTCTTGATTCTAAAATCTCTTCCTTTATAAAAGCTATCATAACTTGACACTTTTCGTTCAAATTTACTTAAATTACTAATATCATGTTTAGGAAAAAAATCAATATCAAGTCTATTTACATAATTATATTTACTATTAATATTTCCTGGTGAATGTATCAATCTTTGCAAAATTTCTTTGTTAAAAAATAATGTTAAATTATTTTTTTTAGTAAAGTCATCTTCTGTAATTTTACTAGAATCGCTATTAAAATGTAAGGAATTAAAAGTTAAACCTAATATTAAATCTATAAATTGAATTAAATTAGATTTTTCATCTTCTGAATTTTTATGATTTGAGTCTAAAAAAACAATTTCATCTTTATTAACCATTATCTTTTCATCTTGTTTTAATTTATAAATACTATGCCAAGGGAATAATTCATGATCAATAAGACCAGAATTATCATGGAATATCTCATTTATTATTACTTCAGAATAACTAGAAAAATAGCTTTTTATAGATTTTTTAATTCCCATTCTAAAAAATCTATTATATATTGCTGTAAATCTTTCATATCCTGATTTGTTTCCAAAAGAAGTATAATCTAAATTAGATAAGTTAATTCCCAAAATATAAAAGTAAGTTAGTGGCTTTTCTTTTTTTAAATCACTTAACAGAAATTCTTTTATCCACCTTTCTGCAATGAAATATCTATCTAGAGTATCAAGTTTTTGATAATGAACTTCCTTATTATTTTTTTTGTGATAAGAACAATTTTTTTCGCAATTTCTCCAGTCATCTGTTTTTATACATCTTGAAGATAACAAATTATTGATTAATTTATTTTCAATTTCAGTAGGCACTATTAATAACCCCAGATAAATCCATTTTTCATTTTTAACTAAAGAATGTTTTATTGTTGATTCTTTTATTTCATCACAGTATAAATTAATTTCTATACTATCTGGCATTAAAATAGCCTCCCTTAGATTTTTAATTAAACATTTATTAGTTTTAAAAAAATATAATTAACAAATTTTCTTCCCAATACACATCTTTTCAGATTGTGTTGCATTAATAGCTTAACTATAATCTATACTTTTCCCTTTTATTAGCTTTAAATTTAAATAATTTAGGTTCATTAAATTTAAATTCTCTTAAAAATTCAAAAAATGATGATGATAATTGTTTTGAATATATTTCTCTGCAAAAATAAGTAAATCTAACATCATCACCATAATTAGATCGAAAACATAAATCTAAGAAAACATTTTCATCTTCAACTTCCAGCAAATCAAACATATCGTTTTTATTTTTTTCATTAATTCTACAATAAAAATATCCTGTCCAAATATTCCGAGTTTTCATTGTTCTTAAATCTATTTCTTGGAATTTAGTATATCTTATTTTTTCAGGAGATGTTAATATATAAATAGGTCCTATATTTATTTTAATATCATTATACCTTAAGATACCTTTATTTTTTTTAGAAACATTATTTCTATTATTTAAGTTAAAATAGTCTTTTAATATATTATTTTTATTCATTATTTTCACCTGAATTATTTATATGAAGAATTGTCATAATTTCTTTTAGTTCTCTTATTTCTTTAACTAAATCATTGATATTATTTTTTCTGACTTGTAAGGTGTCATGTTTCACTAAAGGCTTAAGGGCAATAATATTAATTTCTGGTTTTGATTTTGATCTTCTAAGCTCATTAGGATACTTATAGTATTCAATATAAACTTTATTTTCTAATGGTTTATCTTTATCCAAATATTCATTAGCAGTATCAATAAAAAAACTGATTTTTTCTTTTGGTCCAATTATAGGATTGTTTTTAAAAAGTGCTAAATCATTTAAAGTTGTATCATTATATTCAATATTATTCTCTAATTCTAAAGAAACATCATAAGCAGGAGCATTACCAGAGTTTTCAATAATAAAATACAATAAATTTTCATGAGGATTTAAATTTGATATTTTTGCAGTAACTACAGGAGTATTTAAAACTTCTCTTTGTTTTCTAGATTCTTCTAATGATTTATATGCCACATATAAAATCAATGTGCTAACAAATACAGAACTCATTGATGCTATAGAATTCAAGTTTCCAATATCTCCTTGAATAATTCCAATTATTAAAAAAAATAGATAAATAACAAAAAAAATTATGATTAAAATTCCCATTAACATTTAACCTCCAAAAATTATTGATTTAATTCCTTTAATAAATTTTTCATTTAAATATTTTCAAAGTAATTATAAATATTGATTTATATCTTTCATTTCTACTTCTTCAATTCCTTTTTCTACAGTATATAATTTATTTTGAGATACCCATTTATCCCAGTTATTACTTATTGCTCCTCTTGCAGATTTCTTTAAATTGCTAATATTAGGATGTATAATAATCATTTTTTCTCCAATTTCATTTAACCAATGAATTAATCGAGAATTTATTCCTTTGTCTCCAAAACTATATCCAGATACTATCAAAGTATCAGTTTCCTTTAGAGAAGACCAAAAATAACAAAACAAGGTAGAAAAAATGCTATGAGTATATTCTAGTATCTTATTATGGTTGCCTAATAACATAAGATTATTTTCCCATATGTAACCCTTCTTATCATTCCCGATAAAGTCCTCTTGTGAAATACCAATAATATTTTCATCAGAATTCAATTTTAAAAACCTTGACCAATCAATAGATCCATGAAGTTTAAAAATTCTTGTACCTTCATTTTCACTAAATACATCAGAATCCCACTTTGCAATATCACCACTTTTTCTTATAAAACCATCTATATATTTAATTGATTTATATTCGAACCATTTTTCTAATATTTTATCATGATTTAAAGTGTAGATATCTGTTTTATAATCAGAAATTACTTTTTCTAAAAATTTAAATTCTTCAAGATTCTCGTCATCAATATTTTGATTTAAACAAGATTTTACAACTCCTTCAATATAAGTAGTTGATTCTTTTAATAATTCTCCAGCACCCATTTCCCCAATATTATTTATATCAATTTTTTCTGTAAAGGGATATAAAATTGGATTATCATAATTTTCACTCATATTTTCATAAAGTTGAGAAATAACATAGTAGATATCCTCATAATTAGTTTCTCTTTGATAACACTCATCAATATATGTTTTTATTCTGCTAATTAATATTAAAATTTCATTTACACATTTTTTTCTATAAAAAATTTCATTATGTGAAAAATTATTATTTTCTTTTATATAATACTGTGCATTTGTATGTCTTATAACTCTTTCGCCTTCTAGAATTGAATTAGTAATCTTTTGAGTAGTTATATTTGTAATCGGTATTGAAAAACCTGCTCCAAATAAAAATGAAATTTTCTTATCCATATTGAGTGTCAAATCCTTTCATTTATTATTTATTTCTCCATAATCAATATAACTTAGCTAATCCTTTTCTAAATAATCGTGTTCATCATCAACTCTTGATAATAATTCTTCAACTTTTTCCCTATCCTCTTCTAATTCCTTTTCAACATATTCTAAATATGGATTATGGTTCAATATTGAACCTAATAATAAATTTTCTCCTAGCATAACAAATCCAGAATAAGATTCTGTTAGAAAATCAATCCTTGTATAAAGATCAACATCTTTTATAGATTTATCAAGAAGCACAAAAGTTCTATTGCCTGTTTTGTAAATTATTTTTTTGTCCATTATCTACCTCCCAGACACTTTGGAGTTAAATGAATTCTAGGTGTTTTTATAATAATTATCTCTCAATCAAATAATGAAATTTTGATAAAAAATTATTTTCTAAATCATAATAATCAAAATTATTATCACCATTAAAATCAATCTCTATATCAATTGGAATTACTATATTAAAATCTAACCAATAAAAAGCAAGATTTTGTTCTTCTATTATATTATAAACACCTTTTAAATCATTAACTTCTCTTAATTCATCAAATCCTTCATCTTCTAAATAAATATTTTTATTAATTGGCATAACTTTTTCATCATTATATTTATAAATGATTGTATTATTAAAATTCTCTTTATAATCTTCATCTTTATTTTTATTTCTGTCAACATACCCAATAGCTAAATGTAATTCAATATCTTCATCTACATATTTAGAAGCATCTAATAAAATTTCATTTAGTTTATTATTTTTTAAGTCGTCTATAAAATTATTCCAGACCCATTTATCATCAATCACTAATTTTTTTGGAGCTAAATTTAATTCAAATAACTCATTTCCAAAACCTTTTTCAATATTTACACCCACATACATTTGATTATTTTCACGCCAAATTATAAACTTAGCAAATCTATGAGCTGGCCACTCTTTTGATGGAATCACCCACCAAACTGTTTCTTCTGGTTTATGACGGTTAAAAGGTCGAGAAACATAAGGTCTTCTTTCTGAATTATAATGCTCTTTTATTTCATGTGCAACTTTCATTGGATTATTTGTGTCAATTATCATTTTACACCTCCATTATTACTCCACTCCCAAAGCCTTATAAACAGCATCTATTGGATCCTCATAAAATGAAATCTGGAATTTAGCAAATAATTCTGAAGGAACAGTAGAAATATCAGAAGCAGATGACATTGGCAATAATACCTTTTTTGCTCCTGCATCAAAAGCAACCTGTAATACATTGGCTAATGAAGAAACCTTTTTGATTGTACCACCAATACTCATAGAACCTAAGATAACCATCCTCTCCTGTACAGGCCTCTGCATAGCTCCAGAACACATTGCAACAAAGGCAGCAAGGGTTAATTCAGGTGTTAATCCAACCCCTTGTAAATCCTGTACATGGAGCAGGTAGTTGTTTTTAGAGGTGCTGATACTATTACTAATACTTTTAGAGTTAGCCTTAAAATAATTGAAAGCCATATCAATATTTTCTTTAGCTAATCTATTTGAGCCTAAACCTGATTTAGAAAATTTACCTTTACCACTAACTACTTCTACTTCAATTTTATAAACTCCAATAATACCAGATTCAGTATCACCAGCAGTATAAATATGACCAGGTTTACCTTGACCTTCAGGGATCATTTTATTCCCACCCTGTTCTGGTACTGAGACAAATTCTTCTTCATTATTTTCAGTATCAATATAGGAAAAATGAACATCATAAAATTCCATTCCACCAATTTTTTTGAGCTGCTCTTTAACTCTTCTTCTACCGACAAGAGCATATTGAAGAATTTCTTCTAAATTATCTTTATTAAAGTTTCCATTAGGATATAATAGCTTTATTAATCCTGAAACAGTTTTTCTAACAGAAATAACATCTCTTTGATTTAGATTATTGCCCAACTTAAAATGTTTATCAATAGAATCTGAATAAGAAAACTTTCTCATCTCTCTAAAAAACTCTGATAAATAATCACTGATAAATCCATATTGATCAGTAATATATTCTGGTCTCATTTTAGGAATCTCCCAGCCAGGTAGATAATAGTGAATTCTATCAAAAAAGGCAGAATCATAGGATATTTCATCTGGAAATGGATCAAACAAATGAGAAGTTTTTAAAAGAACTTTTACATCCTGATTAATATTACCGATATAAACCATTGAAGCATTAGCACTCTTTTCTTCTCTCCCCCGAGCAAAAGACCCAGAGGCCATAAAGTCTTTTAATATCTGGATACCATCTTTATCTTTAAATCTAATACCTGCTACCTCATCAAAAGCAACAGTATCCCAGAGACCTACTAATCCAATTTTTCTGGTATTCATATTATAAAACAAATTTGCTACCGTACTTTGACCACCAGAAACTAAAATGGTATTTGGTGATATCTCCTTATATATATGAGATTTACCTGTTCCTCTAGGCCCTAACTCTACTAAATTATAATTATTTTCTACTAAAGGTACTAATCTTTCTAACAAGTGCCATTTAGCATCAGTTTCAAATTGAGTTGGCTCCAAACCAACTGATCTAATTAAAGCATCCATCCACTCATCTTTAGTAAATTCATTTCTACCATCAAATATCTCACTTAAGTTCATATTAGGCATCTGAATAGGTGTTAAAGTTTTTATACCAAAAGGATTTCTATCTTTAGCTTCTTCATCAAAAAAATACTCCATCTTTAAAATACACCAGATACCACCTGAAAGAAGCTTATTATACTGTTTAACAAAATTAGTAGATATAGTAACTCCACTAATACCAAGGTTAGAAAACTTGGCCTGATATTCATCCTTCTTTTCATTTAACTTTACTGTTACTTTGTCGATTACAGTATAAACAGCATTTTCTCTGATTTTTGATTTAATTTTTTCAGCTTCATCGGGCCGAACAAAGTTAGAGGATAAAATATCTTTTACCCTCTGTACTCCTTCTTCTATACTATCTTCATCATCTGTAGCTGCATACATTCCAAGTAGATATTCTAAAACATAAACTGGAACATTAGCTCCTTCTTTTATTTTTTGGGTCAGATCTTTTCTTACTACCCGACCTGAAAAAACTTTATTTAATTTCTCATTTAGAAAGTCTTCCATAAATTCACCTTCTTTAAATATTGAATTATATTAAAATCCAAAGTCATTTTTTATAGCTAGACTAATTTTAAAGGCTATCTTTTCATATATTTTTTCTACTGATTCATCCTGATCTTCCAGTATTAGATAATAGTCTTTATTCTCATCATACTGCTGGTTTTTGAGAGTAAACTTTTCTTTATAATTTCTCTTTTTAGCATCCTCTTCTTTACTATCAGCAATAATGATATTTTCATTAGATATCTTATTACCATTATCATCAACAAAGTAAGCTAATATCTTACGAGAAGTAATTTTTTCACTAATAGGATCAGTCTGAAAAAACTCTAAACTAAAGATGCTATTGGTTATCTTTCTTGAGATATTAGTTAGCTTTAAATCTACCTTAGAGGCTTTATATTTGCCCTTTCTATCGTACTTAAACTTAATTATAGGTACAACTATCTCCTGTAGAGAAGCCCCTCCGTGGACATAATTTAGATTACCTCCACGAGTTGAGAATCTATTAGCTCCTCTGGGAACTGAAACATATAAATCATTATCTTCTGCTAAATAATTGAGACTAAAGGTTAAAGCTCCATCCACCTTTTGCTTTTCTTTATGGATTAAATAGCGTTTACTTTCTTTATTGGAATCTTTTGCATTGTGTTTTGTTTTATCACTGGCTTCTAACTTTCTTCTTCTGTAGATAAAACCATGATCAGCAGTAATAAAAATATTACTGGCACTAACATTGTTTTTTAAAGCATTAATTAATGACTTTAACTCTTCAAAAGTATCATTAATAGCTTCAAAAACCTTTTGTTCTGTTTGATGGCTTTCTCCCATAGTATCTATTAAGTCATGGTAAATATAGACTAAATTTTTACCAAAAATAACTTCTCTCATATCTTCTCGTGTCATTTGCAGTAATTCCTTTGCACTTAAAACCACAGATTTTTCAACAAAAGAATTTAAAACTTTTTCTCTATTTTTTGAAGAGTTAGTAGGCATTCCATCAACTAGTACCTGGTTGAAATCTTGATCAATATTAATTTTATTATTAGGTAGTAAACTGGCCATTCCTAAACTTGTTTCACTGGGAATACTACCTTGATAAGCCATTAGTTCTGTTGGTGATTTAAATTCTTTTTGCAACTGTTCATTTAATTCTTGAGCTGCTTCATATCTAAAACCATCAGAGATAATAACAAAAGTTCTTTCATTATCATCCATTTTCTTTCTAATATTATTATAATAAAAATCTTGCTGCTGTTTTATAGAACCAAGCTTCCATTGATCTTTATCAGCTAAACTATTAGAAAACTTAATTGATAATTCCTGGATAAACCAGTTTGAATAAAGATTTTCTATTTTCTCTTTTAATTCAGACAAAACCCCTTTATTCTTTACCTGATCATAGGCTAAATAAAAATGACGATAGGCTTTATCAAATTGATAGTATTCATCTTTATATTTTTCAAAGAACTGTTCAGCTTTAAGCTGTGGAATATCTCCAATTTCTTTTTTTAATTTTAAAAGCTGAATTGCAGATTCTATTGCCCTATAAGTATTTTCAAAATACTTATACCAGTGTTTAGTTTTACGAATTGAGATTATTTCCTTGAAATTACTAAACTCTTCTGAGCCAGATAATAAATTAACAATGATTTTTTGAATAATCATTTTATCAAAGACTCTAAAACTTTCACACTGTAGATAATCATGAAGATCCCATTTCTTTAAATAATCTTCTATATTCAATTCTTCCTCCAGCATATCAGCTTTTTGATCAAATTCTTGATAATCCTTAGCATGATTCATCCAGTTACTTAAAAATACCACACAGTTAGCCTCTTCAGTAGATAATTCTTTCTGCCAGTTTTCTGGTAGATCTCTTTTTAGATTGTGTCTTATATTAGTGATTAAAAACATCAGCATTAACTGTTTTAATGATTTTTCTTCTTTGAGAAATCCATATTTTTTGGAAATAAGGTCCCATATACTCTGGCCATGACTAAATTTATTTATTTTTTCTAAGACATTATTATCTTCATTTAAAACATCTTTTAAAAGTTCTTTTACAGCTCTTTCTAAATTTGGAGTTTTAAGTTTAGCCAAAGCCGAAAAAATTGCAATATCTAATTTTTCCTGGTTGTAATCTTTTATATTATAATCTTTAAGCCTATTATATCTCTGTTTGTTATTAAAAAATTTCTCATGTTTTTCAAATGCTGGCCGCATATACTCTTCTTCTACTCCAAAATCTCTCATAATCAAAGTGGTTTTATCTGCAGTAAATTCTTGTGAATATCTATAGATATCTAAAAGCCAGTTTTCTTTTTTATCTGGTTTTGCCTGACTGGAATAGATTAAATAATTTGATTCGGTATTTTCAACTTCTAATTGATATTTAGTTCTAAAGTTATTATTATCTTTTAACTTCCAGATCTTTGCATTATCTATTTTTAAATTATCTATTTCTTCAATAAAAGAAGCATTGGCGTCATACCAAAATATGATATGACGCTTTTTTTCTGCAGTTGCTTGCTTGAATTCTTTTTCTAGTAAATTCTTTATTTCATCTAAGTTCATAACTTCACCCCTAAATATTCTTCAATACTTCATCAAACTTAGCATAATTTTCTTTTACCCCATCATCTAAATCTATCTCTATCTGCTGATTTGCTAAATGGTTTAATTTCTGATCATATTCTTTTAATTCAGCTGTCTGTTTTTCTAAGGTCTCCAAGTCTTTTTTAGCCTGTGTTCTCTGACGACCCGAAAGATCAGAATCTATTATATTCTGCAGTCTTACTTTTTCTGATTCTATTTTATTCTGTAATTCATGTAAATAATCAGTTCTCACTCTGGAGACAGTACCTTTATCATAACGGTGCATATAAATTAGTGCATTAAAGGCTTTACCTCTGCCATCTGACTGGAATAGCCAGTAAATAGGGCATTTATTATATTCAGATGTATGATCTTTGATAAAATCAAAGAGGAAGTAGCGTCTAATAGTTTCTCTGGCTGTATCCTGACCACTTGTTCCACCTTCAATTAAAGCATCAGCTATATACTCAAGGTTTTCTTCTAAGTTCTCTTCACCAAAGGTTACTTTAACAAATTCAACAAATCTAGCTACTATATCATCATCAAAGTATTCTTTATCTAATACAGGAATAATTCCATCTTTATCTGCTTTGAATGTTTCATATTTAGAGTGATCAAATTCCCCACCTGCATAAACTAGACCTTCTTCATCTAAAGAATATCTACCAAGCATACAGCCAACTGCATAAGACATAAATGACCTTATATCTCTTGCTCTATCTGCTTTTCTTACTGTTACATCTTTTTCTTTTACTTCAGGATCTAGTTCATCTTCTAAACCATATATTTCTATAAATATTTCATTTAACTTTTCTTCATTTTCTTTTAATTGATAGAATTGCTCTTCTGCAAATTCTGACCAATTATTAAAAGATTGTTCTATGATATCAGAATCATTTTTATATTTTAACAATGGGTGCTTTTTGAAATCCCAAGATGTTTCGAAAGAATCCCAATCTCTTTTTGAAATATTAATATTTTCTTTAACATATTTTGTCAAAGAATCTAATTGTAATATTTCATTATATTGAAATGGAATACTTTTAACATCACCTAATTGTAAAGACATTGTTGGATTAAGCATTTTTGTTATATGATAAGTTACAATAGAATTTAAAAATCCAAGCAAAAACAATTCCATTCTTTTATTGTTTACATATATTGAAGGACCTGAAACATCATATAAGTATCCCTTTGGGAAATATCTAAAAGTATTTTGTTTAGTTGTAACAGCAGTATAAGTTATACCAGAATTAAAATAATTATTACAACTTCCGATCGAAGCTTTTTTATAATTTTTTAATTCATAACCATTGTTTTCCCAAATTACAACATATTCATTATTTCCATACCATTTCCTAAAAGTACCTCCCTTATTTATTGGTACCCATTTTTTATCTTCATAATTATTATGAAGACCAGAATCTTCATATGATACTTCATACCATCTTTTTAAAAAATATGAGTTATTTCTACTATGAACTCCTTCAACTAATTCTATATAATTATTTAATAAATTATTTTTATTTGAGAAAAGATTAATAAGAGGTTTATTAATCCAATAAACTATATTATAACTTGGAATATTCAAAAATTCTTTTTGCTTTATTTCATTATAAATATTATTTCTTTCTAAAAAAGCATTCTTTTTTTTCTTAGATGTTTTATAATTTATCAATCTAATAAATGAACCTTTATAATCTTTAAAATATCTATTTTTTAGTACAAAGCAAGTTGTTTGAACAACTTCTCCGCTAATTTCTTGAAATGCATTTGTTCCTAAATGTGTCATATTAATTAAACTAAAATTATTAATTATTTTTTTTCTAAATGATTCAAAACTTGATAAAAACATCCAGGAATGCATAGTTATCATTGAAACATATTTATGGTTTTTGCAATAATTCAAACAAGTTGTAATAAAAACTGAAAATAAATCCTTTTTCTCTTCTTTATAATTATTAGATAAATATGTACGCAAGGTTTTATTCATTTTTCCATTACCCATATAAGGGGGATTGGTAACAACAATATCATACTTATCTTTCATAATATCATATTGTTCTAATAAATGAGGAAGTAATTCAATAACAATTTCTCTATTAAGACCTCCAAATAAATCAATCGTACTTTCTTTTAAATTATTTAAAGCCTTATTAATTAGATCAATAGAAATATCTTGATCAATTTTTAAAATAGAACCATAATTTTTAGCATCTTGAAATAAATCAACTAAATACTTTAAATCTTTTTCTAAATAATTTTTATACTTACTCTCTTCAATATTATCAACTAGTAAATCAATTGCTTCTTGCTTAATTACATTACTCTCTTGAATGGAAACTATGTTTAAATCAACTTCTTTTTCGAAAATCCTCGAATCCTTTTTTCTTGCTTTCATCATAACTGATAAAGAAGCTAACTGTGCCGCTCTATCACAAATTTCAAGGCCATATAAGTTGTTATTTAAAATTAATTGAGGTATTGAAGATTCCATATATCCTGCTGATTTATAAATTTCATAAAGCACTTCAAAAGCATAAACTAATATATGTCCACTACCTGCAGCAGGATCTAGAAATGTTATTTCTTCTGGATTAATATTTCTGTCTCTAATTTTATCTAACTCTTCTTTTACTTCAGATTCTTGTTCAGCTTCTTCTAAATAGTATTCCCAGTTATCTTTTAAGCTATCATTAGCATTAGATTCTAACCAATATCTACCTAAAGAGTTTTCAACCATATACTTAACAATCCAATCAGGAGTAAATAGTTGAGTTGCTGCAGGAATTTCTTCTTTTTTTACTTTACCTTTTGAACCAAAAACTTCATCCTTTTTTTCGGAAATATAAAACTGATAAATCCAGCCGATAATTTCAACATCTTGCCAATCTATGTTATCGATATTTTCTACTAGATTTCTAATAACTGATCCTTCTTTTAAAAGATCATTAGGCAATAATATCTCAGTATAATCAGCTATCTTTTCAAAAATAAACGGCATAATATCATTTAAGGAATTACATTGTTTTATTAAAAGATAACGATATAAACCATTAGTGTCATTATCATCCTCAAACTGATGCACTCTTTCCGCTTCTATATCTAAATCAATATTTAAAGCTTCTTGAATAATATCAGGCTCTACTTTGCCATCAGTTTTAGAAGAAAGAACTCTAACACCTGTTGGTAAATAACCATTAATTTCCATGAATCTCAAAGCTACAAACCTATTAAACCAGGTATAAGCCACCTCATCTATAACCTGTTCATAACCTTTTTGGTCTATCTCTTCAATTAATTTATTTCTCTGATTAATTTCAGTTGAATTTAAAGTTCTACCATGTATTTGAGCATTATTTTCTAGTTTATGAATTTTATTTTTTTCTATACCTATCTCATAAGCTTTCTGATCAATTTCTTTTATCAATTGATTTCTTGCCTGAACAGCAAACTTTTTTATAGCTGATTTATTCATTATATTATGCTCCCCACTATATCAATTTAATATTTTTATCTTCATCTAAAATTTTCTTTAACTCAGTTCTAATTTCATCTAAAACTTCTTCTATATCATCTTCACTTTCAATATTTTTAGTAGTTTTAAACAAATCATTCAAAGTAACATTTTCAACTTTTTTTTCTGATACTGGTATTTCATCTCCAGAATCCTCACTAATACCTCCAGTTTCTAGTTCTTTATTAGCCTTTTTAATTTCTTCAATTTTTTCGGAAATTTCTTTAAAACATCTTTTCTTTATAACTTCACTTTCTTGAGGCATCGCAATAATCTCATTAATATTATTAGATTTATCAAGTTTTTTTAGAAGTATATCAAAACGAGATAATAATCTGTCTTTAAAGTATAGTTCAAAGTCATATTTGCTATTTTCAAATTCGCTCTCAACCTTTTCTTTATCAGCTTTAATAGTAGCTTTAACTGGTTCACTCCTTTGGTTAAGAATATCACCAACAAATATTTTATTGAAGTTATCCCTTAAATCAGGAATAGATTGTATTTCACTATAAGGTTTTTCAGAGTTAACTATTGATTGAAGTTCTTCAGCTATCTCAATTAATTTTTGGTTTTCAATATAGTTTTTATTCTTTTCATAAAGCTTAAGAGTTTTTAAAGCTCTATCAAAATGCTTTTTTTGGTTTTCAAAAAATCCAAATATCCTATCTAATTTTCTTCCAGTTTCTTTTAATTCATCACTTTTTTGATCAAGCTTTTTATAGAATTGATAAGAATCATCTATATCTTCAATTTCATTAAACAATGTTCTTGCAGATTCAAGCTCTTTTTTACCTGGATATACTTGGTCATCATTATATTCTCTTAATGTATATTTTATGTTAGATAGATAATCATTATTAATTAGATTTTTTAACTCATCTTTTAGCTTATCTTCATCATCAGGTAAAGTGCTTTTATTAAATAATTCTCTACCTAAGCTTTTTGCATTATTAATTAAATGCTGATCTACTTTTACTCGCTTTTTGATTACTAACTTTTCTTGATATCTTTTTTTAGTTAAATAATCAGTTAAATCTCTATCCTTTAGACTAATATTTTCACTATTATATTGGAGATTAATTTCTTTAGCTTTAAGTAATTGGATTATAACAGAAGCTAAATCTAATTCCCTCCACCCATAAGGAACAGAAGTATATTTATCTATTAAGTTCTTAAAACTAACCCTCATATTTCTTTTGTTTTGTCTATCTAAATAATTCTTTACTTCGTCATAGGCCAGTTTATTATTCTTATTCTCTCCTAATTCTAACTGTAATTTATCAGAGTGAATTAGATCATCTAAATCACTTTGAGATTCATAGTGTTTATTAATATAATTAAGCTTTTCATAAAGTGATTCAATTAAATATCTAAAACTCTCATTTATCTTTTTAACAGGATCGTTAGTTCCAATATCAGGATCATTATTTTTAACAAATATTTTAGATTCACCCAAATTATCTTCTATTAATGACTGAATTCTTTTTTTACGAGTATTTTGTTCCCTTTGAATACGACTTATTATATCTTCATAAGCATTAGTTTTATTCTGACTGCTTCTTTTTCTTAAATATTTTTCTATTTTTAAAGACTGTTCTATCTCATCTAAAAATCTTGTGTTATCAGGCATTTTCACAATTATATTATCTTCACCTGAAGACTCTAATAATAACTGGCGATCATCTACTTCTGGATAGTATGGAGTCAAAATCTTAATCCCAATATCTTCAGTTTGACGACCTCTATTCATTTCATCAATTATTTGATTAAAGGCGAAATCATATTTCTTATTATATCTATACTTTTTATCAGTATAGATTTCTTCAAAAATAATATCTCCAACATATTTTAGGATTTTAGAAGTGTCAATATCCATTGAATTAATTTCTCTATTAATATCCTGTTCTTCATTTGTTAAGAAGAAATATTCTTCACCATTTCTCTGAATTAATGTTTCTCTTAGTAAACGGCGTAATGATTCTTCAATATTCTTTTTAAGTTCAATTTTATCTTCATTAATTTTAGAAACTAAAAGAGTAGTAATATTTTCTATATTAGCTGGAACTCCTTTAACATACCTTATTAAAAATAATAGTTTTAAAACTTCAACATCATAATCTCTTAAATTATCATTACTCTTAGCATTTTCAATTACTCTTCTAATATTAGAATCTAAAAATGATTCTATTGGCCGATAAAAAGTTGAAAATGGAATTATTTCTCCTTCATCAAAATCAGTAATAGTTTGAGCTGCTTCCTGAAAAGCACTTAGTAAAGATCTTTCACCTTCGGATAAGTGTTTACCTGTAGCTCCATGTCTTCTTATTTCTTCGAAAACCTGCTGTAAAAGTTTAAATTGATAAGGAACAAACGGATACACTTCTGCAAATTCTGCAGCATCTTTATAATTTTCCATAAATCTGGTACCTTCACTGAAAGTTATAATATTTTTTAAGACAGCACTTTTATCATTATAAAGAAGTTTTAAAGTATCAATTGCTGTTTCATTTTTAGCAAGAATACGCTGTTTAATAACTTCATCAACATTAGCTCCAGATAGATTTAATCTGGTATCAAATCTTCCCATGATTTTAGAAAAGTCCATACCTTTAATTCTTTTAACAGTATCTTCTACAGCCTCCTGAGAGGTTACCATAACCCAGGCTTTTCCACCACAATGAATACCCAATTCTTCGGCTACAGTCTGTAAATTAAGCATTAACTGCCCATCATCACCAATATATTGACCAATTTCATCAACTAAAAATAATACATGGTGATTATCTTCTTTATCTTCAATATATTCTTTAACACTTTTAGCAAATTTTTCGATACTGATACTATAATTATCTTCAGAAGTTTCATACCAATGTTTGGCAGCTTCTTCATTCATTTTAGTAGATCTAACTAAAGCTTCAATAATTGCTTCTTCTTCAAAATAGAAATCTTCTCTTTTGTTTAACCATTTATCTCCTGCAATATCTGCAAATTCATTTTTGAAGTTTTGAAAGTTATCTTCTTGGTCCAGTCTTCTTTCTAAATCTGCAAGCCAGGGAATACTACCACAATATCCCTGATGTTCATTAAAAACTTTCATAAAAACTTTTACAATTGCTTCCTTATCAGCTTTACTGTCAGAATCACTCTTAGAATCCACATTGAACAAAATAACATCAGATGGAATTTCACTTGCTCTCTGAATATCTGCAAGCAACATTGGATCATTTAATTTTTCATCAAAAAAATCTCTTGCTTTTTTATTATTCACTTCTCGATTATCTAATATGTAAGAGAGTATTTTTAAAAAGTGTGATTTACCAGATCCAAAGAAACCTGAAACCCAAACTCCCATTTTATCGGTATAATCATCTATTCCTTTTTTATATGCTTCAAAAAAGTCCTGGAAATGCAATTCTAGTTCATTTGTAACAACATATTCTTCTAACTCATTTTTAACTATTTTTTCATCATTCTGGGCAACCTTAATAACCCCTCTAATTTCTCTATTAATGTCTTTTTTAAACATGTTTTCAATTTTCATATATTTAACCTCCTAAATGGCTGGATCTTTTCTGGGTACTAAAGAAAAAGCTCTATAATAATTATCATCATGAATATCTCCAAATAAACTTAAGCTAGCACCATCATAACTGCCTGGAAAGAACATTACTAAAGGATTATCTTCTATTTTAGGGTGTAAATTGTTTAAAACTGTATGCGATCTTACAATTGGCCAGGCCTTACCAACTCCTGTTATAAATATAATCTGGTTTTCTCCAACTTTTTCAGAAATGTAGTTGGTAAATAAACGAGCATTACTCTTTAAACTTAAAGTAGTTTTTATTTTTTTTATCATTTTTTGACTGCCGCTTCTTTCTTCCATCTTAAAAGTCTTTTCTAAATAACCTTTATCTTCAAGAATTTCTATCATAATATTAAAAAGATCAAATTCTATTATATCTGCTGTGTCTGGATTATTATTCATCTTACGAATTAAAAAATCAATGTGATCTCTGACTATTAATTCATCTTCAGGATCATAATCAAATAAATAAAATCCTATTTCATTACCTAAGCCTTTGTTATTTAAAAAATCTTTCTTTTTAATTTCTGGTAGTATTTGATCTAGTCGTTTTTTAATCTGACTCATTATTCTCCCCCCAGCATAGCTTCTAAATATACTTTATCTCCGATATTAATTAAATGATCTTTTATTTCTGGACTAATTAAGGGTTTATTTATTTCTCTTTCATCCTGATCTTTGATAAAATTAGCTTCAAATAGAATTCTTATATAAACCTGCTTTAACTTATAATAGGTGTAATCAACCCATTTAGCCACTCTTTCACTCTGTTCAGCCTTATGCTGAAAGAATATATTAAAGTCTTTATCTCTTAAATATGGGTCTCTCACTTGGTATTTATCTTTATAAACTTCATTCATAAATTCAAAAAATAATCTGTCTGTCTTTAAAATTGAATAAATAGTAATTTGTTTGCCAGTATCAATCGCTCCATTTAATAATTTATCTATTAAAAAATCATCTAAAACTTTTAGGCGTTTAAAAACTGCAGAAGCCACTTCTTTTTTGCGATTTGTTGAATCAAACTGGAAGATATTTTCTTCTACAGTTTTCTTTTTTAAATCTCTGATAGACTGCTCGGGATGTTTTAACATAAGGTCGGCAGCCTTTTTAAACTCTACATACAGGAAGGGTTTAGACTTGATTCCTGAACTGTATTTTAATTTTTCTTTCATTAAATATCACTTCTCCTTGTAAATCGGGCCAATTAATCTCTTACTTAATATATTATACATAAGTTAATTAATCCCTGCAATAACAAGGGAAATAATGATATTATTCAGAAATTGATGAATTTAATGCTTTGCTTTAGCTGCAGCAGATGTTTGTAAATAAATTTTCTCTTTAATAATTCTTATCTCTTTAATATTTCATCTATTTTCTTAAGACCTTTATAATTAGTTCTTATTGCTTCAGAAAATAATTTTCCCAATTCATTTTTGTCTTTTTTTATTATATTTTTATAATTAAAATAAAATATGAATCTTAAATAAGATAATAAATCATAGTAACTTTTTATTTCTTCATTTTTATATACTTTCCCAGTTTTATATCTTTCTACATCAGAAAGTATATTATCAATATGTTCTTTACTTTCTAGAACACATTTATCTTTCAAACATTTAATTAAATGTTTAGTATCCTCTTTATTTAATTTATGTTTATAAATATCGTGTTCTTCAGATAAAAACTCATTTAAAACTTCTTTTAAATCATTACTGGAAAAATACTTAAAATATTTGTTGATTTGACCGCTATGTAGTCTTTTAAATAAACTTGTAGAAAACTCACCTGTATTAATATTATAAATTTCTTTAAGTTCTTCTATATCACTCGAATTTATATTTTCTGCTAATTTTTCGGAGATGAATTTTCTTTTTACACCAACTTCGCTCCCAACAAATAAACCAGCATCTTTATAAAAATCTTCTCCTTGATAAGTATTAAAATAGATATTTAAATTATCAATATCTTCAAACCAGATTCTCCTATTATATTCATCAAATTCACTTATTTTTAAATCCTCTTTAAGATTTTTATATTCTTCTGACTCAAAATAATAATTAAAAAAATTATTCCATTTTCTTTCTAAGATATTGATTGAAGTGTCGTTTGTTTTCTTAAATTCTATATCTTTTTTCTCAAAACAATTAAAATTATTATAATAACCCAACCAGTCCATATATGTAATAAAATCTTCAGTTATTTTTGTTTGTTGAGAAATGTTATTTAAAGATTCACATAGATCGTAAAATTTCACATTTTTTATTGCTTTAGAATTACTATTGCTTATACCTAATGATTTATTTAAATGATTAGCATTCTGATAAGGGTTTAAATCCCACAATTTAGTTTCAATAGCTATAACAATATCTAGTTCATCATTTTTACCAATTAAAATCCAGGCATCTGGTATTGAACCACCTTTGTTACTGATAATATCAATAGTTTTTACAACATCTTCTATTAACCCTTCATCTTCTTTCTGCTCTTCATTTATCAAATTTAACTCTTTTAACTTTTTAGTCAATTGATTATAATTAAGATCCTGAAAATCTAATCTTTTATTTGAGATTTCATCTTTGTTTTTAGAAATTTTATCTAAAACTTTTTTAGCTTCTTCATCCCAAGTTTCTCCTGAAGGGTTTAGAGTCATTAAATATTTATTATAATTTTTTTCTTTTATTTTCTGCTGCATTTTCGCCCTAAGATTCTGTAGTTCAAAACTAAAACTAATGTTATTATTATAATTTAATTCTAAATTTAGATTTTCATTTAGTAGTTCAACTTGTTGTTTTAAATTTAAATTCTGAAAAGTATTAATAAAAGCTTTGGTTATATTGTTCTCCCAATGAGGGTTCCCGTTATAATTCCAAAAAACATTAAGATGCATATCATAACTCTTATACATACCATAACATCTCCTTTATAGATTTAATTTATTGACACCATCTGCTGTAAATGGAAATTTTGAACCAAACATTGTGTTCATCAAAACAAAATACTCAATATCATATTTTAACTGATCCTCAAAAGTAAACATAAATATTTTTTCAGAGCTAATTTCATAGAATCCATAAAATTCAAGTTCTGGTCTTTGTTCAAATTTCTCTATATTTACTTCTACATCTAATTCTATATTTAACATATTAGGATCATTAAAAATAATTCTTTCTTTATTTAAATCTAAATAATCAGAAATGTTATTAATTATTATTTTCATTTTTTCTAAGAGTTCTTCTTTATATTTATATTTAATTTCAGCAATATCAATCACTTTATCAATTTTATAATAAAAATTTTTAGTCTTAATCATCTCTACTGCAACAATATTTCTTTCGTTAAAATATCTTTCATCCTTCTTGTTAACTATTTTTAGATTATAATCTTGCAATTTTTCAATCATAAACCATCATTCCTTTTAATTTTAAAAAAGTTACAGACAATGAAAATATCATAATTTTCTGTCGATTACAGTCGTAAAATGTCAATAATATTACTTTAAATACTTTTATTTCTTAATTGTTAATATTCACCAAAAATTTCTTATTACCTTCTTTTAATTTAATATATCACAAAAGAATGACACCATTATGTCGCAAACAAGTGTATAATTAATGAAAGGCTCTTCTTAATTAACAGAAGAGCCTAAATAAAAATATTAATTATCAATAATTTTAACTGAAATTCCATTTTTCGTATATACCTTGCTTGTTATATTTGATTTTTTTGCATTTTCATTTTTAGTCAACAATTGTAAATTATCTAAAGCAGTTTTTCCTCCTTTTGAAATAGGTTTTATATGGTCTATTTGAAAATTAAATTTGCTCTTAGATTTAAATTCTCCCTCAGCTGAATGATAATATCCATCTTCATCTTGATGTTTTTCATATACTGCATCATGTAACTCACGCCAGTATTTAGGGTCTTTCTTTTCTATTTCTGACATCGTCAAATCTTCAAGTTCTACTTTGTCTGAAATTATAATTGGCTCTTCCTCTTCAACTTCAAATAATTCAGGATGAGCAATTTTTTCCTTTTCAATATTTAATTGTCTAATAAAATAACTTTTATTATGATTGAAAAAGACCTTCCAGAAATTATTCTCTGATTCCCAGATACTATTAATATATTCCGTTTCTTTTCTGCCGCCCAAAGAATTGTCATAAATATATTCAGCTTCTTTAGCAAGGTCAAACTTTTCTCTATCAGAAAGTTTTAAAAATCCAGGTTTTACACCTTTCAATGCATAAAATCTAAGGATATCTTTAATATCTTCTTCCTTATATTCAGGAATCATGTCCTGGCCAATAAAATATTTTTCTTCAACCTCTGCAAATAAATATTCAAGTTTATCATCTTCTAAATATTCTTTTTCACTTAAATCATAATAATTAAAAATACTCTCTAAATCATTAATAAATTCTTTATAGATTTCTTCTGTATTATTATATATCAATATTTCACAATTCTTCTTTTCTTCTTTTCCTAATTCATTTTTTAATAAAATTGAGAAAGAATATAAACCAACAGGGACTCTTTCCTTAAATTCTATAGCTTCTAACTCTGATGTATCAATACTATCATCCATAATATCTGCAAACTCTTCAATTTTATTAATTGAAACTAATTTAATAAGATTTTCTTTATTTTCTTTACTATCATCATTAAAATCTATATTTTCTTCAAGATATAATTTTTCAGGGTTTACCCAGTTAATTTTATCACGCCAATCATCGATAAAACTAACTATATAGGCCTCTTCAGTACCTCCAGCTTTGACTCCTCTAAGAGCTCTACCAATCATTTGAGTCATCAAAATAGTTGAAATGGTTGGCCTTGTTAAAAATACTGTCTCTACATTGGGGAGATCTACCCCCTCTGTAAGTATATTAACATTAACCAGAACATCAATTTCATCATTTCGAAATTTCTTCATCTTTTCATGATTATCCTCTTGAGAAATATTTACTCCATGCTCATTTCTAATACTTGAGACAATGAATTCTGAAGACACTCCATTTTTGTTAAATAATTTATTTAAAACTATTGCATGAGAAATATCAATTGTGAAAACTAATAGTTTCCCGTACTTATCCTTGTTTTCTAAATAATGATCAACTATACGCTTATTTCTTTCCTTGCTTTGAGCAATCTTATCAGCAATATCACCTTTTAAATCAAATGATTGAATATTTTTTATATCTTGATCATTTAGTTCTTTATAAATATCTAATTGAGTATTATATTCCTTAAAAATTGGAGCAGAAAGAATTCCCCTATTGATTAGCTGCTCTAAATCAACCTTAAATATTATATCATCTTTAAAAATTTTCTTTAATAACCCCTGCTCCTCTTCGGAGGTTCTGAATGGTGTTGCTGTAAGACCAAGAATTGAAGATTTGCTAACATTTTCTTTAACAGCATCAATAATTTTTCTATAAGTTTTTGCAGCAGAATGGTGGGCTTCATCAATCACAAGAAAAACTTCTTCATTATTATCCAACCAATTATCAATTAAGTAATCAGTATTATAATATAAGCTGTCCTTGCTCGCAATTACAAAGTCATCATCTGGCTTCAGATTAACTGATCTATCATGCTGTCCAGAAATCATATGGTATCTAAATTCTTTTTTATTTTTTAATAAATCAGAATAGGCATTCTGATGCAGAGCATTAAATGCCTGATTTAATAGTTCATGTCGATGGGCAATCCATAATACTTTTTTATTATTATCAACTGCATTTTTTAATAACCACTGCATAGCGGTCAAAGTTTTCCCTCCACCAGTAGGAATAGCCAATATTCCTGAAAAATGGCCTTTATGATTATAAATTTTATTCATTTCTTTTATGGCATCCTGCTGATGCAAATATAAGTTATATGGACTTTTTGAATTTGAAACCTTTACTTTTCCAGAATTATCATTGTAAAATTCGCTTTTTGGTTTAAAAGTAATATTATCATTATAATCAATCTCATCCCAATTAATTTCTTTCTTAGTCCTACTATTTTTTACAGCAATAAGCTCGTTTTCATCTATATAACCCGTAATTAACTCCATAACCTTGCTACTTCTTCTTTCATAATCTAATTTTCCTAGAAGCGTCTTAAACTTCAGATAAGTTGTTCCTTTATCATCAACAGTACTTTTAATATCTGTAATAACTGTTTCAACTCTATTATGTAATTCACTCTGATTTTTAGCCAAATCACTCACTCCATTTATAGTTAATATTCTTAATTGTTTATAGGTATAAAAACTTCTTCTACAACTGACTCAGGAATCCACATATATTCAATTCCTTCTGTATTCTCGGGAAATTCCCAAAAATACCAATTACCTTTTCTATCCGTATCAAATTGATCAGTTTCCATTACACCTTCTAACCAGATTTCTTTAGCTACAATTAATTCGTCATCATTAATGATAGGCTTATTTGGGAACGCATCATTAATAGCCTTAAGCTTATATTTTCCACTTGGGAAACTGTAACCACAGGCTTTATATTCTTTAGCCACATAATAATTACCAACTTTATAAACTACAATCATTTATATCATCTCCAAAATTTATTCATAAAAATAATTTCAATGCTATTATTATACTTCTTCAAATATATAATTTTTCCTTTTATTTTATAATTATGAAATAAATATAGAAATCAGAGTTTCATTATTTTAAATATAAAGCTAAATTTTTACAGGAAATATTTGACATCTATATCTCTTAGTGGTATAATTTATATATGGTAAAAAATGTTAATTACGAAAGAGGTGGTTTTATAACTTAAAAGAATTAATAAATGTTCTGTATTATATAATAAAATTGTTTTATTGGCAAAGACAAATAATTGACAGTATTTTTTTAAGAATAATGTTACAATGTTACATTCAAATTTAACTAAAAAATAATAATGAATTGAATATAGATATTTTATCTTTGGTAATTAAGATAATAAAAAAAGATAATACTCAAGTCATCGTAACATCGTAACATATTTAATAATGACAGATAAAAGGTTAAAATCTGACATATTTTAAACAAAGACATCCTTTTAAAAATAATTATAAGAAAGGATAATTTAAAATATGTTAAATAAAAAATTAGAATTTTATGAAATGTATGTTGACAATGGTTGGAGCTGTGTACCAGTAAATTCAGCAGCTAAAAAGGGTTCAATGGTTAAAAGTTGGAAAGAGTTTCAAAGTAGAATACCATCAATAAATGAAATAAATAAATGGATGAACGAATATCCTAGTGCTGGTATAGGTATAATAACTGGAAAAAACAGTGGTGTTATTGTTCTAGATATTGATCCAAGACATAATGGTCATCTATCTATTAAAGGAAAAATAATCCCTCCAACTGTAAGTGTAAAAACTGGTGGTGGGGGTACTCATTATTATTTTCGATATCCCGAGGGATTGGACACTATAAAATCAAGAGCTAACATTCTTCCAGGGATAGATCTTCGTGCTGATGGAGGAATGGCCTTTGCCCCTCCCTCTATTCATCCATCAAAAAAAGTATATGAATTCTATGAGACTATGGGACCTGAAGAAATTGAGCTAGCTGAAATACCAGAATGGTTACTATCATTAATTAAAGAAAAGCAAAACAGCAAAAATTATAATAAAAAAATTGATGCTAATGACTGGTCAATAGATATCATAGATGGTAATAGAAATAATTCACTGACAAAACTAGCAGGATCATTAATTGGTCAAGGAATTGAAAAGCAAGTAGTTTTGCAAACATTATTAGCTCACAATGATAATAAATGCAAGCCACCATTAGATAAAAATGAAGTTATTTCAATTGTAGATTCGATTTATTCTAGAGAAAATAATGATAAAATTAATAAGCTAAAGAAAAAAATATTATATCTAAAGCAAACAGAGTCTATTGATTTTCAGCCATATAAATTAGCTAAATATATCATTAATTATCTTAGATTAAAAAAAGACATACACCTTAGGTATATCGCTGAAAATGAAATTTTCATGATATACAATAATGGTGTATGGGTAAAAGATAACACAAGAAATCAATTTATAAGAAAAGAAATTAGGAAATTTATAATAGGAATTAAAAAGCATAAGTTTAATAGAGATCATAAAATCACAGAAATACTATCAAATATTAAAGATATTATAGAAGGAAACGCAGAAAATTTTAAAGCTGAAAATCAAAGTATAAATATTATTAATTTAAAAAATGGAATTTTGGACTTAAAAGAATTTAAATTAAAGAAGCATGATCACAAAATATATTCTATTTTTCAGTTTCCAATTAATTATAATCCAGAAGCTGAATGTCCTCTCTGGGAAAAATCATTAAATGAATGGATTGGAGATTCTGAAACTATTAAATTTCTTCAAGAATATGTTGGTTATCTTCTAATACCCGATAATTCTGCACAAAAATTTCCTATTCTTATTGGTGAAGGTGCAAATGGGAAAAGCGTTTTTACAAAAGTAATAGAAAATTTATTAGGAGATAATATTTCTAATAATAGTTTAGAACAACTTACTGGTGGAGATAAAAAATTTAATTTAATTAATCTAAATAACAAATTAGCAAATATATGTGGAGATATTGATGGTAACTATATAAATAAACCATCAACAATTAGATTAATTACTGGAGAAGATTCTATTACTGCAAATAGAAAATTTAAGTCTTCAGTAACATTTGAAGCTACTGCCAGACTAATGTTTACAACTAATGATTTACCAAAAACTAACGATAAGAATTATTCATGGTATCGTAGATTTGAAATTATAAGGTTTCCTAATCGGTTTACACCAGAAGATTCAAATTTTGATCCTAAATTAAAAGAAAAATTATTCGAAGAATTACCTGGAGTGTTAAATTGGGCAATTGAGGGATTAAAAATATTCAAAGAAAATAACAAATTTACCATCTCTACAAATATGCAGCTAGAAAAAAATAGGTATATGAAAAGTAATGATACTATTTTGAATTTTATTGATGAAAATGTTGACATAACTAATGATACTAAAAATGATATTATCCCAACCCAAAAACTTTTTGAGGAATATATTGAATGGTGTCAGAAAAATAATTATAATACCAATGTTAGTAAAAGAAAGTTCTCTACTCGTTTAAATAATGCTAATATTAAAAACACCCCCAGAAGACCCAATGGAAAACTTGAAAGATGTTATTTAGGAGTTAAGTTTATAAAGTGATTTCAAAATAAGCCCAGTTGATAAATTCAATAACTGGGCTTTAATTTTCGTTATTTTATAAATATGTTATTTACATTTAAGTATGTCCTTCATCACCATATTTGATTTTGTCAAAAATAGAATATCCAGTATTATTTTTAATCTTTTTTTCTATTTTTTTCTTATTGAATTTTTTGTGAAATCTATTGAAAAAATAGACCATCATCGAATTTTTATTAACTCTAATTTGAATTCTACTTTTTCCCTCTTTTTTAAAAACTATATGATTTTCTGTTGGAGAAGGATATTTTAAATTGTATACATCTTGTACATTACTAATAAAAGATCTAATAATTTTTTGTGTTAAAGGATCAGCTTTTTTTATATGATCCTCCACTGTAATTTTTTTATTTGGTTTGGGGCTACATTTTTTTAAATAAAATTTAACTTTTTGAAAATCTATTATTCCATTATTATATTGAATATATTTGTATAAATTTATGTCAATACTATTCGATTTTAAAAACGAACAAGCATAATTCAATTTTGTATTTTCTTCACTTCCCGATGCAATTATCATTATTCTTTGCCCGCTATTAATATAACTTACATCCGTATCTAAAAATTTACTTATTTCTTTATCAAAATTATTATACTTATTTGTTTTTTCTTTATAGAAATCTTCATATGCATTTTTAAAATCATACATATCCCATGTGCTTACATAACTAGCATATTTAAGAGATTGTATATCAGTTTTTGTTCCATTATTCAAAAATTTTGTTTTAAGCTCAATTATTACTGCTTTCCCCGACTTATCAATTGCTAAAATATCTAAAATATCCTTAACACCTTCAAATTCTATTTGAACGCCAACTACAAATAATTCTTCTTCATTTAATTTACTCAAATTATTATTCGACAATAGGATATTTTCTAATTCTCTTTCGTAACTCAAAGAACTGCCCTTTAATTTTTTACAATTTCCAGATTTATTTTTGAAAATCCCCATGTTTTACCACCTTTTTTATTTTATATAATTCAACAATAAATTAAAACAATGTTATTTCATTAATCATATTATATAAAAATTAATTAAATTAGTCAAATTAATTAATTTAATTATAACATTATTAATGTCATAATTATCTACTTATTAAAAAACCCCATTGAGATGAGTTAATATCATCTCAATGGGGTTTAATTAATTATATTCTCTAGTTGCAGTAAAATTGCAGTAAAACAATAATGTACCACTACAAAAAAGCACTATAAACACTGTGATAACAGGGATTTTAAAAATAATTTATTATTCCAAAGCAATATCGGCCTGATACCATTTTATAAAATCTTCAATAAATTTTGCAGGAAGTAATTCTAAATAAATTACTAGTTCATTTTCATGATTTACAGCTTTTATATCACCTGAATTTTCTTCATCATATTTTATCACAAACTTTCTCCCAGCCAGTTCATAAAGTTTATCATCTATATCCTCAAGTTTTCTGGAATGTGGTATTTCTACATCTTCACCTCTTAAAGACCTAAAAATAATTCTTTCTATATCTTTTCTATTTACAACTTTGGTTTTTAAATGATTATTGCCTTTGACTACTATTGTTCTATTTGTTAAAATTATTTTTTTACCCCAAACCTTATAGCTGCTGATAATAACGGGTAGGGTATCAAAAGTAAATAAAAGTAAAGCTGAAAGGTAGACTAGATAAATTAAGAGTTTTTGATAAAAACCTATTCCTGGATAAAAAAATTGGAGTAAAATACCTGCCATTAAGATTCCAATTGGTGTATAAAGTTTCTCTACAAATTTATATTTATTATATTGATAAGTATCTTCCATAATTGCTGCCTCCATCTCAATAAATTATTTAAAATCCATTTTCTTATTTTGATTCTGTTATTATTTATTATTCTAGAGATAGAATTATAATCCTGCTTGATAAAACAAAAAGCCCCATCAGGAGCTTTTAATTTATTTAAATTATTTTATGGCAAAACTAACATCGAAATCACCAAGATCAGTGTTAAAGTTAACCATAAGCACTGAATCAGCTTCAGAGGTAATATTTATTTCTTTTCCTGTGACAATTTGGGGTGGAACAATATCACATTCAAGATCTTGTTCTGATAGACCAACAGTAGCTTTACCACTGATTATATTCCCTAATTCTCCCATAGCAGAAGTAACAAATTTATCTAGTGTATTCATTTTCATGCCAGACATTGCTTCCACTACTTTTAATGCCATTTCTTCAGAAAAACTATAAACAATTGATCCTCTTATATCTCCAGTCATTCCAATAATAACATTAGCTTCCTTATCAGTTATTAACTCTTCCTGAAAAGACACCTTTCCTTTTTCAGGCTTAAGAGATAACATAGTTTCAAAAACCGAATCCGTTGCTGCAATTATTGGATTTAAATATTTAACATCCATTAATTAATTTCCTCCTTCTATTTAACTGAATTAATATGTTTACCTATATCCTGATCTGTTGATGCTACATGATTAATTAACCAGGTTAATAATCTTCCACTAAATTCCAAAACAAAATCCTCATCATAATTATTTTCCTTATATTTTTCTTTGAATTCAGCTATTTCAGCTTTGAAATCTTCATGTATTTTATGATGATTTTCATAGTCTGGATAATTATATTTTTTTTGCAGTGCTTCTTCAGCATTGAAATGTGTAACTACATATTCTCCCATAAAATCTAAAGTTTTCTCAATTTCTTTTCTTTTTTCTTCTTTGTCTTGTTCGCTTCTTACAGTTACTATAAAGTCACCTAAACGCTTAAAAAGCTCTTCATGTTGGCTGTCAACAAGTTCTACTCCAATTTTGTATTCATCTTTCCAGATCATTTTTTCACTCCTTTATCGATTATCAAAAAATTTAAGCTTATATAACTTTATTCTTTATAATAATAATTATTCCTGCTTTTTATTTCTAATTTTTTTGTTCTTATATTAGATTTAAGTAAAAAAGCAAAAACAACTTTTTAATGCAAAACTATTTATATTTTAATATATTAACTGTTTTATCAAATCTAACTATAAGAAAAGTACTTTAATTTGTTTTTTAAAATAAATCTTTTAAAATTGTAATTAATAGTAATGAACGATATAATGAGTATAGAGAACAAAACGAACTTAAATAAAAGGAGGCTTGAATAATGAAAGCAAAATTTATTTCGTTTATTTTAATCAGTATTTTATTACTTTCTTCAATTTCAACAGCAGCTTTAGAATTAGATGATTTCGACAAAAATTTATTTGTTAAAATTTTTAAAGATGTAAATAGTGATGATTTAGAATATATGGCTAGATTAGGTTTGGATAGTAAAGATATAAGTTTAATTTTATATTATTACAGTAACTCAGATAAAAGATTAGATAGAGATGATTTAGATTACCTTGTCCGCAACAGAGAAAGAATCAGTGAGTTCCACAGATATTATGGTATGCCTCAAATTATTTTTGATGATGAACTAGTACGATTTAGACACCCTAGACGTGAAAGACATTTTGCACCTTTAGATACAAAAAAATATGATAGAAAATTTGAATTTAGAGGTGGCACTGAAATTATTAAAGTAAGAGGAAACAACTATGATTACAAGTATAATAATAAAAGAACTGGTGTGGAAGAAAGAATAGAAATTAAAAATCAAAAGTATGAATATTATTATAAAGATAGGAATATGGTAGAAATGCTGGATGTACATCATGCTAATAATAAGTATAGTTATTATTATAAGAATTTTAATACCGGCAGAACTATTAGAAAAGAAGGTCGAGGCAGAAAGACTAATAAATATAATGTTTATGAAGAATTAAAAGAAAAGTATCGCGATATGGAAGATGATGATTGGGATGGTGACGATGACTGGGATGACGATGATAAATATGATGATGACCATGACGATGATAATGTAAGTGTTAAATTAGATATTGAAATTGATTTAAGTGATCTTTTTAATTAAAATATGATCTATAATAAATTACTAAAAGGCCGGAAAATATCCGGCCTTTTAAAATAATCATATTTATTTTTAAAATTTATTTAGTGACAGAAACCGGCTCCATAACCAAATCCCCTATTAGATCTAAAACCATCAGTTCTTCCACGCTCGTTAAAAAATCCACCCATCATTCCATAACCATAGTCATCGAATCCATGGTGACCAAAACCTCTGTTGTAAAAACCATTTCTGCCATAACCCATATGAGACCTTGGTCCAAATTCATTGTTATACCTACCCTGGAAACGATCTTCATAATTTAAACGATTTTCTTCAATCATTTGTAATTGTTCTTCTGTCATTAATGACTCTATTTTATTCTGATGATCTGCTCTCTTTTCATCTATTCGAGCTAAAACAGCTTCTATTTTATCTTCAACTTCCTCAACTTCTGCATAGCTTGCACCACGGAATTCTAAATCTCTCATTTCACGGTTTAAATCTCTCACTTGATCTCTTAACTCTTCAGTTTCATTATAAAATTCTTCTCTTAAAGCAGCAATTTCATTAATCTGCTCTTCACTTAATTCAATTCTATTGTAGCCAACACCATAATTTCTTTGATCTGCATTATATCGAGGCTGATTATTTGCTGCTCCCATCATAGATTGTGTTCCCTGAGCAAAAACTGCTCCTGTAAATACTGTTCCTAAAACCACCATTACTAATAAAGCTGTTAATAATTTTTTCATATCTAATTCACTCCCTAAATATTTTTTAGCTTTTCTTAACTTCTAACTTCATTATAGGAGTAAATTATGAAGGAATTATGAATTTCTAAAATAAATTTTGATTTTTTCTGGTTATATATTTTCATCTTCTTCTACCTTTATATTTTCTAACTGCCTGACTCTTAATCCTGTCATTACATCTGAGCGGGTAATTATTCCTTGCAGTTCGCCATCATCCATAACTAAAAGTCTTCCAATATCTTTTTGAAAAAGTAGTTTAAATGCTTCAAATAATTCATCATCTCCTTTAACACAGTGTAAATCTTTATTCATTATACTCTGAACTGGAGTATTTCTATATTCATCCTGTGGAATTTTTTTTGCATCCTCCATTGTTACTATTCCAACTACTTTGTCATCTCTTAAAACAGGAAACCCAGAATGTTTATCAGCAAACATTTTTTCAACTAAACTGTGGATGCTCATATTTACAGGCACTGTTTTTACATCTCTAGTCATTAAATCTTTGACTTTAAGATTGGACAAAGCCAGTTTAATATTGCTGAATTGATGTTCCTGGGATGCACCTATATAAATAAAGAAAGCAATAAAGACTAAGAGAAAGTTGCCGCTCATAAAGCCAATTATACCAAAAATCCAGGCAAATACCTTTCCAACCCTAGATGCAATTTCTGTTGCCTTCCGAAAAGAAGTTTTTTGAGCAATTGCAGCTCTTAATATGCGGCCACCATCAGAAGGAAATGCAGGAATCAGATTAAATATAGCTAAAAATATATTAAGCTGTCCTGTATATAAAATAATCAATCTGAGGTCTTCCAGCATAAATTCTGGAGCAAAACGACCGACAAAAACAAAAATAATACCCAGAACTAAGCTTGTTAAAGGACCACTGGCAGCAATTTTCACTTCATTTTTAGGATCTTTTGAAATTTCTTCAATATTTGCCAAACCACCAAATAACATCAAGGTAATATCTGTTGTCTTAACATCTTTAGTTCTTGCTACAAGTGAGTGTGCCAGCTCATGAATTAAAATGCTGACAAAAAGCATCACTGCCATTATGAAACCTAAAAAATAGGGATTTAAAATCAACTCTCTTCTAGCAATATCAGTATTTTCAGTTAGATAAATAATATTACTACCAAAAGCCCAAGCAAAAAATGGCAAAATTATTATTAAACTAACATGAATTTTTACGGGTATTCCGAATAAATGTCCAACTGTAAAGGAACTTTTCATATTATCACCCCAATTCAGAAATTATAAAAATTAATACAATTTTTTTACATCAGATAAATAGTCAAAATCTGTTTTTAAAACTCTCTTAACATTATCTAAAAGATTTATCTCATTTTCGATAATAAATCGATTAAAATCTACTTCAATTTCTGAATCAACTTGAGCAAGCTTATTCAAATAACCTCTAATTTTTATAACTGAAAAATTATCAATCTGATCTTTTTCTTTGATTAAATTCAACCTTTTTAAAATTAATTTTTGAATACCTTTTAAAGAAGCTGCTTTATTATTATAAGGTAGAACCGCCTGCTTTGAATAAACTCCCTGAGCTAAACTGTGGTAATCATTTGCTGTTAAATGTGCTGCTGCAAATAAAGAAGATCCGTTTGGATTTATTTTATTGACTTCTTTCACCTGCTCTATTAATTGGTCAGAAGTTAATTTAAAAACTGATATTCCTGGATATAGTGGATCAGTCAACACTTTTCGATCCTCACGAATCCAGCGGCTTAGTTCAGAAAATAAATTTTCTGTATAAGTCATAGGGACTACAAAATCTAAATAATCTTTCTCCAACCAGAGCGACCAATTCTGCAGAGCTCGATAACGAGCTTCATCCCTGCCGGGAATTACATCTGCTGATATCAATAGCTCAGAATCAATATTTTTTAGTTTCTCAGATATTTCTTTTACCATTTCAGTAACTAAACTTTCCCGATATTCATTCCAGAGAGAAAAATCTGAGCTAGAACTTTTTATTTTAAACGGATCCATTCCGTATTTTTTTTTAAATCCTTCAACTGTGCTTTCATCATAACCAAAACTGCCTCGATATTCTTCTGGAAAACGTATATAATCTAAATTAATTCCCTGAATATCATAATTTTTCACTAAATATAAATATCTTTGCTGTAGAAAATCTTTTACATCTTCTCTAGCCGGTGAAAGCCAGGTTGAATTATGGTAGCTGACAATATTACCTTTTTTATCCTTATTAGCCCATTCAGGATTTTCAGTCAAAATTCTGCCCGGACTGCCGCTTGTGTTTTCATTAAAAACCCAAACCCAGGGATGGACCTCTATCTTTCTTTTTTTAGCCTCTTCAATTAAGATTTGTAATGGATCTCCTTCCCAGCTGCTGAATTGAGAATCTTGATTGAATAATTCATTATCGGGAATAACTGCTTTCCCTTTATAAAACGTTTCGGGAAATATTAGATTAAAATTTGCTTTTTGAGCAGTATCTAATAGTTTTTGGACTCCTGCCCTACCATTCAGCTTGGCAAAGGTTCCATTGTCCAGCCAAAAAGCTCTAAGCTGTGCCGGCTTAGATTCTATGATTTTCATTCTAATATCATTAGATTTATTAGTTATTGTATATTCTAATTCTCGAACTCTACGATCTTTTCGCTGCTGATAAGCCAGGATGAGTTCCTGATATAAATTATCAAGCTCTTTTAAATTTGATTCGACTGCTTCATTATCTATAATTCTATAATCAGATTCAGCTGTCTCTAAATCTTTATCTAAATTATTTAAAGCACGCTCAGCATCTCTTATCTCTAATAATGATTTTCGATATTCCTCCGGTTCAAAATATGCAGCTGAACTGAGGGAATAAACAAATACTACTGCCGCAACAGCTAAAATTATAAATTTCATTTTCTTATTCATTATTATTCTCCTCATTTAAGATCTGATTCCATTCTTTTTCCATATTAGTTAAGGCTTCTTCAGCAGTGATTTTGTTAGCAAACGCTTCAGCAAATGTTTCATCTAATACTTTTATTAGTTTATCTGCTTTTGGATGAATTAAAGTTAGATCTTTACTTTTTGGCAGCTGTTCTCGTAAAATCTTTTGAGCTTCAGTTTTCAAAGCTTTTTTAGAATCTATTTTAGTAGTGATTTTTTCTTTTTCTATTTCTAATTCTGTTCTATCATCTACAGCAGAAGATAAGATTGAAGTTTGCTGACTAAATTCTCGCTGTGATGCCGGTGAAGTTATCAAAGCTGCAAACTCTGCTGCGTCTTTTTTATAGTCCGCTGCTTTTGGAATAACTAAATTCATTAACGGAGAATTAACTATACCATCTTTTGCTGTTGGAATAACTGCTAAAGATGTTTGTTCCCTTAAATAGTCTGACTCTTTTTCAATTTCATCTAAAAATTGTGGTGCAGCAAATAAAATGGCTAGGTCATTTTTTTTATAGCGCTCTAAGGCAACATTGAAACCTGAGTTAAGAGTATCTTTTGGAATTACACCGGCTTTAACCAACTCCTGGTATCTAATAATTATTTCTTTGGCAGCCTCAGTGTTAAATGCAGCTTTCTCTCTTTTATTTTCATTTTCAAATAAATCTATCCCAGCCTCTATAAATTCATGATGAATTTTTATCTGCGGCATCAAAGCATAAACTCCAGTTTCTTTAGTTATCTTTTCGGCAGCTGCAAACAACTGCTCTCGATTATTAATCACCTTTTTTGGATCTAAACCTGCGATTTTAAATATTTCTTGATTATAAACCATTAATTTGGAACTAACATACCAGGGAAAAGCGTAATATTCACCCTGATAAAATCCATTTTCCCAGAGTAATTGAAAATAATTTTGACTGTAGTCCTGTTTAAGCTTAGAAATTGGATATAATAAATCTTCCTGCAGCAGTGAAACCATTAATTGAGGTGAAAGATTAACTACTTCGGGTGCATTTCCTTCTGCAATTCGATAACGAAGCTTTTGATTAATTGAAGAAAAATTCATGTCTTCCCAGATTATCTTAAAATCAGGATTTTCACTTTCAAATTTATCAATCTTTTCTAAAAAATAATCATCATGTTGAGGTCTTAAACTAATAGTCCAAAATTCTATTTCTTTTTCTGCCTGGGTTGCTGTAGAAAATAACAATATTAATATTAAAATAAATATTATTCTTTTTATATTCAGCATATTTGTGCTCCTTTATAAATTAAAATATTAAGAAGAAAATTTACGGTCAACTCAAATGGCAAAAACCTCTCTTAACTAATGAGAGAGGCTCTTACCTGGCAGCAGGGTAAATTGAATTCGATAAATATATATTACAGAAAGTATATAGTGTATAATTAGCGATTTTATAAAAATTTCCTGCTTTAATTAATAATTAAGCTGTAAAAACCTTTTGTGCGGAAGGTATTAATTTTATTTCTAAAGGAAAAGCCGGCCCTTTTTCTCCGTCAATATCACAGTGGACCACCTTGTCAGCGTTGAGCATCGTAATTTTTAAATAATTATCCTGCAGATAAATCAAATTATCATTTTTAATATTCTTACCATTAAATAGATCTGCTGCGGCTGAACTAAGTTTTAAAATGTTGCCTGTTTTAACCGCTAATAAATCAAAAAGTCCATCATCTATGGAAGCTAATCTAGCAATGTTTTTAAAACCTCCAGCATCTTTACTATTAAAAACAAAAAATCCTAAAAAATCTCCTTCAATTATTTTTTCGGAGCTTTCAATTCTTAAATTCATTGATTTAATATTTGGCAGTTCTTTTAGCCCCTGCAGATAGTAGGCTGCTTTTCCCAATCTGTTTTTCATGTCTGTTTCCGTACCATGGGCTATCTGTGAGATAATCCCCCCAACACAAACATTTAAAAAATAACGATCATTTACCTTGCCCACATCTATCTCCCGAATCTTCCAGTCTAAAATTCTTTTAATACTTCTTTCGATGTCTTGAGTCATTCCCAAAAAGGAAGCAAAATCATTGGCCGTACCGGCTGGAATTATTCCTAAAGGAAGGTCTATTTCTTTTTTCTGCAGCAAATTTAACATTTCACTGGCTGAGCCATCACCACCTGCAACAATAACTGCTTCAAAATTATCATCTATATTTTTTAAACCTTCTCCAAAATCACCCGGCTCCATACTCCTAAAAATATCTGCTTTATAACCAGCAGCCTGAAAGTATCTTAAAAACATATCTAAAGCAGCATTAAAAGACTGATCTCCAGCTGCTGGATTATAAATTAATTTAACTTTTTTATTAAGCATCTAATCATCTCCTATTAAGCAATTTTATTATACCATAGATTGCTTAATAAGAACAAAAACTAATCTCAACTTTTAAATTATAATCATTTATCGTCTATATTTTTCAAGAAGTGACACCTTCAAAATATTCGTTCACCTCTTTTAAAAGCTCAATAATTTGAAGACTTTGAGGACACTGAGGCTCACATTGTCCGCATTCTACACAATTGTCAGCTCTTGCAGCTGCATCCATTTTTAAATATTTTTCGGCCATTTCTGCACCTTTGTCAAGCAGTTTAGCCTGATTATAGAGATGAAAGTTTTCTGGAATATTTACAGCTTCGGGACAGGGAAGACAGTATTCACAGCGGGTACAGGTGATTGGACCCCTCATTTCTTCTGCCGCCTTTTCCATCATTTCAAATTCTGAGTCACTTAATAGGCCTATTTCTGATTCAGAAGCTGTTTTTAGATTTTCCTTCAACTGCTGCAGTTTACTCATTCCACTTAAAACTACCCCCGGTTCTTTTTGACTCCAAAGCCAGTGCAAAGCCCATTCTACAGGACTTCTATCAGGATTTTCTGATTCAAATAATTCTTTTGCCGATTGTGGTGGTTCCTGGGCCAGCCAACCTCCGCGAATTGGCTCCATAATTACAATCCCAATGCCTTTATTATAAGCTTTTTGCAGACCCGATCTTCCTGCCTGATATTCTGTATCCAAATAATTATATTGAATCTGACAAAAATCCCAGTTATGAGCAGCAATAATTTTATTAAATACCTGCTGACTATCATGAAAAGAAAATCCTAAATAAGAAATTTTACCTTCCTTTTTCTTCTTTTCTCCCCATTCAATAATATTAAGATCTTTAACAGTCTGCCAGCGCTC
>Ga0182240_100081_pt1 | contig 47197 bp, 50 predicted proteins | sample hydfrates4_PW_90_FD_145594 | JGI IMG/M metagenome (GOLD analysis project Ga0182240, IMG submission 145594) | Subsurface microbial communities from deep shales in Texas, USA - hydraulic fracturing test 4_PW_90 | ecosystem: Environmental > Aquatic > Deep subsurface > Shale gas/oil reservoir >...
TAATGAATTTCAATTTATACACCCCGCTGGTGAAAAACTAATTTAGAATTATCTCTCGATAATTTAATTATACGGGGTTTTACGTAAAATTTCACGACTTTTTAATATTTTGGCTCACGGATTCAGGTTATCTCATATTTTTTAATCTCATTTTGGTTCTGATAATAACAGCTATTAAGTTCAGCCCGCTTACTATAGCCACCAGCACAATAGCCGATCCGAAGGCCTTGTGCTCGGGTACATTAGGAATTTGCGTGGCTACGGCATATAGGTGATATGGAAGTGCCATAACCTGGTCAAAGACAGTGCGGGGCAGGCTGGGAATGTATATTGCCGCTGCCGTGAACATTATGGGTGCGGTTTCCCCTGCTGCCCGTCCAATACCAAGTATGGTTCCGGTTAGAATAGACGGGAATGCAGCCGGAAGTATCACCCGCCTGATAGTCTGCCACCGGGTTGCGCCCAGGGCCAGGCTGGCATTGCGGTAATCATCCGGTACTGCCAAAAGTGCTTCTTCCGCGGTAGAGATAATTACCGGAAGGGTAAGAAACCCTAAAGTAAGGGCACCTGCAACCAGCGAACGCCCTAAGTTCAAAGTTAGTACAAAGAGGCCCATTCCAAATAGGCCGTAAACAACAGACGGTACGCCGGCCAGGTTGACTATAGCAATTCTCACCATTGTAGTAAATAAGCTCTTCTTTGAATATTCCACCAGGTATATGGCCGTTCCTATACCCAGCGGGAGCGCTACCACAATGGTACCCAGTGTAAGACCCAAAGTTCCAACAATGGCGGGAAAAATACCGCCCTCGGTAAGGAATTTACGTGGAGGTTGTGTCAAGAATTCCCATGTAAGGGCCGGTGCTCCTTTCCAAACCAAAAAACCAATAATTCCGATTAAGGGAATAATGGCCAATATTGTACAAAACGCCAGTGAACCGAAACCGATACGTTCTTTTACGCGTCTGGATATCACAGCGACGCACCTCTTTTAATAGAAGATGTTTTTGCAAATACCAGGTCGGTTATAAGATTAATTATAAAGGTAATGGTGAAAAGTACCATACCCAGTCCGAATAAAGCCTGGTAATGTAGACCGCCCTGTACGGTTTCCCCCATCTCGGCAGCAATATCGGCAGTGATTGTTCGTACCGGGTCAAAAATGGAGTGGGGGATGAGAGTGGCGTTGCCCGCCACCATCAAAACCGCCATTGTTTCACCTATGGCGCGCCCCAGGCCCAGCATAGAAGCGGCTATAAGCCCGGAGCGGGCACTGGGCAGCACGACGCGAAGCGTTGTTTCCCACTTGGTGGCCCCCAGGGCCAGTGAAGCCTCGCGAAAATCCCGGGGAACAGCGTTTAGAGCGTCTTCGGAAATACTAACCACGGTGGGAAGGGCCATAACCGCCAGTACTATTGAAGCCGTAAAGGCCGAGAGCGCGCTGGGCAGGTTGAAAAGATCCTTTATCATGGGAGCCATCACGGTAAGTCCTATAAAGCCGTATACAACAGAAGGCACCCCTGCCAGCAGCTCAATAATTGCTTTGGAAACTTCCCTTACGCTGCGGGGCGCCATTTCGGCAAGGAAGACGGCAATACCGATTCCCACCGGGATTGCTATTATCCCGGCCCCGAAGGTTACCACCAATGAGCCCGCTATTAAGGGAAGTGCCCCGAATACAGGCGGTTCGGAAACCGGAGACCATTCTTTGCCCAGTATAAAATCAATTGGATTTACATAAGAAAAAACCCCCGCCCCTTCGCGAAACAAAAAGAAAAAGATTAAAAAAAGGATCATGATTGACGTCCCTGCCGTAAAGGCCAACAAATACCTTATTCCCTTTTCATAGTAACGATTCAGCTTTTTACTCATCCGGAAATCCCCCAAACAAAAAATGTACCAAGCCTTTGGTACCACTTTAGTTGATCATTTTTGAGTATATATAAACGCATTGTAAAGATTGTAAAGAAGCAGTTTGATTTGTGTTAATAGGATATCCGGAAGAAATAAAGCCCGGGCCCTTTTAACCCGGGGAAGGGCCAATAGCGAGTCCATAACTATTGACCTGCTTATTACCAGTATGTTGATATTAGTGCATAATGTTACAGCGGCAACCCGTAACATCCCATAAATTTTCCGAATATTATGCACCAGCGCCCAAAAGTTGGAAAGGTCTGGTGTAGGCGGGTTTTACTGCTTAATGTTAAAATTGGAGGGTTAAAATATGAAACCCAAAATTATCAGGGTAAATAATAATAGCGCCATGGAAAAATTTCTGGCCGTACCGTCCCAGGTTTACGGTGAGGGTGATATTCCCCCCACTGCAAGTGTCCGGGCTACAAGAATGCGCTTTGCACCGCTGGTCAATACCACACTGCGGCACCTGCGCTACGCAAATTTTGTTGCCCTGGACGGGGAAAGGCCGGTGGGGCGGATCACTGCCTCCATAGACAACCTGAATCCCAGGCAGGAAGAGGGATTTTGGGGTTGTTTTGAGTGTATAGATGATCCGGAGGTTGCCGGGGCGCTTCTTGATGCTGCAGCGGACTGGCTGCGGGAGAACAAAAAGGAGATTATGATCGGTCCGGCCACTCTTAATACCAACGAGCAGGTGGGCTTGTTAATAAAGGGCTTTGAATACGAACCCCACGGTGAAATTCCATATAACCCACCCTATTACCAAAAGTTGATAGAATCTGCGGGACTGGCCAAGTCCAATGACCTGGAATGCTTTAAATGGAAATTGCCGGAATCGCTGCCGGAAAAGCTGGAAAGGGCTCAAAAACCGGACGGGGTAACAATTCGGTCAATTAACTATGCAGCAATATTTAAAGAGGCACAAATAATTAAGGAAATCAACAATAAAGCCATGGCCCGGATATGGGGTTTTATTCCCCTGACAACCGCCGATGCCCAGGGGTTTCTGATGAGCCTGGCAACACATGTGCCTGCCAAACTGTTTATAATCGTTGAAGTTGAAGGCAAGCCGGCTGGAATGATGTTGGCCATTCCTTACAAAAAACCGGACAAAAGGGGAAGCGGCGGTGTGTTGAGATTGGCCATAGGGGGAATCGTACCCGAGTTTCAGCTTCGTGGTATTCACTGGTTGGTATTAAAAGAGTTTTACCGGCGCTGTAAAGAGCTGGGCTACTCCGAGGGAGAGGCATCTCAAGTTGCGGAAAGTAACGAGGTTGTAAAAAGGAGGATTATAAGGCCCATGTTTGGTGGGGAAGTAATTAAGCTTTACCGGGTATACAGGAGGGAGTTGAGTTAACGAAATTGTGTAATGGGATTTAAATTTTTTATTAACTGTGACACTTTGGGTGCCCGGTGAATACTTTGGTATTGTGAAAAAAAAGTAAAGGAGGAAGGTTGATGAGCACCACCGGTACTTACTTTGACGGAAGCTTCATTCTCTTTTTGGTTTTGATCTTGCTGGTCTTCGGTATGGTTCCCTACTGGGGAGCTTGCGGTAATTAAGTTATTGAGCATTCTAGATAAGGAGGGGTAATTTATGTCATACGGCTATGGTGGCGGCGCATGGATATTGTTTTTAATCCTCATTCTCCTTGTTTTCGGCATGGTTCCCTTTTTCGGTTACTCCGGTGGCAAGTAATAAATGAAAAGGTTAGTACCTTAAAACATAACCCCCAATCCGGAACCGGATTGGGGGTTATGTTTTAGTAAAATAATACTATAAAACGGCAAAAGTGCTTCCTTGTGGAAGTACTTTTGCCCTTTAGCAAGTTGATGAGATTACTCTTTTGCTGCGTATCCACCGTAGAAGAAGGGACTCATACCGAAAACCAGCAGAATGAGAACCAGGAAGAGGATGAAAGCACCGTCAAAGTAACTGCCTCCGCCGTATGCCACTAAAATCACTCCTTATTATAGTTTTATTGGGATCCCGTTTCATAATATTAAAATGCCCTGTAATTTGTTACTAATTTTGACAAAAAAGCCGAAGATTTTTACTTCTCCGGCATAGAGCCTTTAGCCCGAAGTATTTGAACCTGTAAAAACCGCTTGCGCCTGCTGCATAACCGCCTGCATGGTTTCAACCCCTTCCCTGACAGAACTGAGGGAACGGGAAGTCTGTTCCGTAAATTCCTTCAAAAACATGATCTTAGCATCCGCTTGCTTGTCGGTACTTAGAACCAGTAAAATAAGAATTAAAAAAAGAGTGTACGGGTTTGCATTAATTGACAATGGTCCCCCTCCTTTCACGCCGTAAATGTTTTTTAACCATAATATGCAGTCCCGGGGCAAAGGTGAAAGGAACCCGGTACCGGCAAGTTATATTAACGTAGACTCTCATGCCGCTGACGCTGGCACCGAAAATGGTGACAGTCACCATTTTCTTGAATTATTGCGAGGTATGAAAAAGTATCGTCTAGGGTGACCCGGTGATTTCCGGAGAGAGCTCATTCAATTAAAGGCTGAGTAAGTGAGCGCAGGGTGTTGCCCCCGCTGGCGAAATAATTATCGGTCAAAGATAGTTAAACTACGAGAGAGTTTTTTTCAAGGTAGGAAGGGATCGCCCCACCGAAATTAAAATTCTAATTGGAGAACAAAAACCTTAAAATAAGTACGTGCAGAAATGGGGGAAAACACATGAATTACAACGTTTTGGGTAAAACAGGCTTTAAAGTCTCGGTAATTGGCTTTGGGGGTATTCCCGTCCAGCGGGTTTCCGCTGACGCCGCCGCCACCATAGTAAACACAGCGCTGGACAGAGGAATAAACTTTTTCGACACCGCAAGGGGTTATACAGACAGCGAAGCCAAACTAGGAGCTGTATTGAGCCGGAGAAGAAAAGAAGCCGTCGTCGCTACTAAATCCATGGCCAGAACCAGGGAGGCCATGGCAGAGGATATACAAAGAAGTCTTAAGGAACTCCAAGTGGATTATATTGATCTTTACCAATTGCATAACGTAAAGGAAAAGGAAGCATTGGAACAAGTACTGGCCAGCGACGGCGCCCTGGCTGCCTTGCAGGAGGCCCAAAGGGACGGAGTTATTAAACATATTGGGATCACCGGACATGTTAAGAGTATTCTGGTGGAAGCCCTCAAAGAAGCCGACCTGGCAACCGTGCAGTTTCCCTTTAATGCCGTGGAAACAGACGGGGCCCGGGAGCTATTCTCTCAGGCCGAGAAAACAAATGCCGGAGTCATCGTTATGAAACCCTTGGCCGGAGGCGCCTTAAAAAATGCCAACTTGGCCCTGCGCTTTATCCGTCAACACCCGGTTTCCGTAATAATCCCCGGTATGGATTCGCTGGAGCAAGTGGATGAAAATGCCCGGGCGGGCGAGATGACAGCGGCTTTAACCGTCCAGGAAATGAAGGAACTGGAAGAAGATGCCGGCAAGCTGGGCTCTACATTTTGCAGGCGTTGTGAATATTGCCAGCCCTGCCCCCAGGGAATAAATATTCCCATGATATTTCTATTTGACGGCTACTTTACCCGGTATGATATGAAGGATTGGGCCCTGGATCGCTACCGGGATTTGCCGGTGAAGGCGGGCGAATGTATCCAATGCGGGGAATGTGAAGAAAAATGCCCGTACAGTTTACCCATACGCAATATGCTTGCTGAGGTCTCCGGCAGGTTGGATTTAGATTAATCTTTCTATTCCGGTTCCTATTCTCACTGAATTTTTTATCTGTTCCGGTGGAATATACTGACGAGCACTGGAAAAGCTACAGGGGAAACAATTTAGGGAGGGGCCGGAATATGAAATTGCAGGATTACGAAGAAATATTAGGTGCAGAAAAGATCGATTCCATCCGAAACTTGGCCTCCAAGTTGGAGGGTAAAACCATACAACATATTAATTCCACTGCAGCCGGAGGCGGTGTGGCTGAAATATTGAAACGCCTGGTACCCCTCATGGAGGATGTGGGGCTGCGGGTGTTTTGGGATGTGCTGGAGGGTACCCCCGAATTTTTCCGGGTGACCAAAGTATTTCATAATGCATTTCACGGCCAGTGGGTAGATGTTAACCAGGATATGCTGGATTTATACCGCCGGGTCAATCGCAGGAACCAGGATATTATCAGGGGTGATGCTGATTTTGTAATAATTCACGACCAGCAGCCCCTTGGGCTGACGGAAGTTCGCTCCGGCCACCCGGGGCGTTGGATTTGGTACTGCCATATTGACCCCGTGGACGCTGATCCCAGAGTCTGGAATTTCCTGCGGCCGATGGTAACCTGGTGTGATGCATCGGTTTACCACCTGCCCGAGTATGTCAAAGATGCAGATAGGCGTCACTATATTATGCCCCCGGCTATAGATCCCCTGGCGGATAAAAACCGGGAATTACCGGAACAAGAGATTGAAAGTATAATGGAAAAGCTAAGTATCCCCGTGGATTTACCCCTTTTAATGCAGGTGTCCCGCTTTGACTGGCTCAAGGATCCCATAGGGGTTATCGGTGCCTTTCATCTTGTGCGGCAGGAGATTCCCTGCCGGCTGGTTCTGACAGGGGGAGGTGCCAGTGATGACCCGGAGGGAGTACAGGTTCTGGAGGCAGTTTTAAGGGAGGCGGCGGAAGATCCCGACATTTTTATCCGGGAACTTCCATCCGGCAGCGATCTGGAAATAAACGCCCTTCAGCGTTCTGCTGCGGTTATCATTCAAAAATCCGTTCGGGAAGGATTCGGTCTCACCGTGACAGAAGGATTGTGGAAAGGCAGGCCATTGGTGGCCAGCCCCGTGGGGGGGATAAAAACCCAGGTGCTGCATGAAGAAACGGGGTTGCAGGCCCAGGCCGTGGAAGAAGTGGCCGCTGCCTCGGTCCGTTTATTGAATGACTCTAAATTAGCCCGGCGTTTGGGAAATGCCGGCAAGGAACATGTGCGTGACAATTTTATACTCCCGGTATACCTGGAAAGGTGGCTGGAAATGTTGATCAATGAAAGTCCCAGTTAAAGCACACACCCCGGCCCGGCCGGGGATTTCTATTGAGAGGCGGTTTTTGCATGTCCATCTTTCGGCTTGCTGCATTGGTTGATAACTTGCCGGGTTCAAAACAGGAACTCTTTAAACGAATTTATGATACAGATTGCTTGCCCGGGCGGCTGAAGTTGGTAAGGGGAGTGCGGGAGTGGACAGAAAAAAGGTTTGGCAGTGCCCAAGAAGTGGAGACGCAACAAATTGTACGAGTTACCAATTTAATAACTGGAGAGGGGGCGCTCTTCAATCACCTGCGGGGTAAGAGGCCCGTGGGGGAATGCCGGGAAAAGGATCTTGATTCCATGCTTGAAGAATACCGGCAAGGCTGCCCTTTCTGTTTTCCAAGGGAACGCACCCCTCAAGATGTATTCGGGCGTGTGGAGGGGCAACATTGCATCACCGCGGCTAACGTGGCCAAGTACGATGGTTTTCACGGTCTGGTTATTCCCCAAGAGCATCACCCTCTGAAATTTACCCGGGAAATGGTGGAAGACTATTTCCGGGTTGCCGCCCTTTGGTTTGTCGAAGCCTTCCATTATGCAGCCCGTGAGGGGGATGATGCTGTATATTATCCTTTTTTAATGTGGAATTGCTTGTGGCCTGCAGGTTCATCCGTTGTGCACGGGCACCTGCAGCTGACATTGACCCGGGGACGCCATTATCCTAAGATTGATGCACTGCGAATGTGTTCATCGGGTTACCGTGTGAAATACGGGAGTGATTATTTTAATGATCTTTACGAAGTACATAGCGAATTGGGTTTGGGGTGGAGTGGAGATGAAGAGCGCTATTTGGCCGTACTCACACCGGTAAAAGAAAGGGAGACTTGGATAATAACCCCCCCGGGGGAAGTAAGCCCGAAACGCCTGGTACAGGCGGGGCGGGCGGTATTCGGGATACTGGATCGTTTAAAGGAAAAAGCCGCGTTGACCAGCTTTAATGTAGTCCTATACCTTCCGCCCTTGAAGGAAAGCGCGGAAGGATGGCAGGACTTCCCCCTGATTGCCCGGGTTGTTGACCGGGGGAGTGTATTCAACCGCACCGCCGACATGGGGGCCATGGAATTATACGCCGCCAGTGTTATCAGCACCGACCCCTTCCAAGTGGCACAAATTTTAAAGCAGAATAATTCAAGAAAATGGTGACAGTCACCGTTTTCTTGAATTATTATGAGGAACAAGCATTTCCGCCGCTTCGTCTAAATTACTAGAACTTAAGTTTCGGAGGAGGGAAAAATTATTGCAGACCAAGAGATTATTGCCCCTTTTATTTTTAGCGCTGTTTATCACGTTAATTTTTGCGGCCTGTGCATCCCCCGGTGATCAAAACAACCCGGAAAAAACCCCTGAAAATGGGGCTCCCGGGGAAAAATTACCCGCCAGCTTGTTTTCATATCAAGGTGTGGAACCGGGTATGACCAAGGAGGAAGTAAAGGATATTCTGGGGGAACCGCATTTTAAAGAAGATAGTGAACTGCATGATTCATTTAGTAGTTGGTCCTACGGGGAACATTTTTATATTTCTTTCCTGGATTCCAATGATAAAGTTATCAACATAATGCCGCCGGAAACCTCCAGCGGTATTAAATTGGGTGATTTTTATGAAAAGGTTATAAATACCCACGGGGAGGGTGAAAAATATCCCTCCCCGCATACTTCCGACCCGGCTTATTTCACCCTTCATTATTCGGCGGGAGAAAATAAAAATATATATTTCCACATTGTCGAAGATAAGGTCAAAATCATTGAAATCGGGACCAGCCTGGCGGATTAACCGGATCAAAATTGAGAGGGAAAAATTAAAAACTTGTAAAGCCGGGGAAGGAATTTAGATTTCTGTATGGAAAATAGTTTATAAATAGATGGTAAGAACCATTCTGAAAGGCTAACTAAATATTTCATAAATAATAAACCATGAAGGTTAAACTCCAAAGAAATTGGGGTAACTTCATGGTTTTTTTATTAAGCGAGGCGAGCATAAATGGGTGGTAATAAAATCTATCGAATTGCAGTCATTGACGGTCAGGGCGGCGGAATAGGCGCTCAGATCGTGGAAAAGCTGGCCATGTCTTTGCCGGCGGCCAGGGCGGAGATAATCGCTTTGGGTACCAATGCCCTTGCGGCGGGTAGAATGTATAAAGCCGGGGCAAATGAAGTGGCCAGCGGTGAAAACGCTATCATTTACAATGTAGGACGGGTTGACCTGCTTGCGGGCGCGGTGGGAATGATTATGCCCTATGGTTTCAGTGGCGAGATGACCACCCTTGCGGCTGAAGCGGTGGCCCTTTCACCGGCGCCCAAATATGTGCTGCATTTAAACCGCTCCGGGGTGGAATTAGTGGGTAGTTCCCCGGAACCGCTGCCCCACCTTGTGGATGTATTGGTGGACAAAATACGCGCGCTCCTCAACTTGGGGTCAGGCCATTAACTTATTAACTTATTTTCCCGGGATATTTTTCAAAATAACTTGCAGGATATTTCAGCTTGATGTAGAATTAAGCTTAAGAACAGGTGGAATGAATCCACTTACTTAATTTACAGAATTAATAAACTTTGATACATAAGTAAATATAAAAATAAGTATACCACGGAGGTATTCCCTGCAAGGAGCAGGGGGTTCTTTCGTGGTGTTTTTATTTTATCATCGATGATAATTAGTCATTAACGGAAATTAAGGGAGCGGAGCCCGTTTTTTACAATTAAATCGGGAGGAGAAGAAATTATGAAGAAAATTTTTTCCATGGCGTTAGTACTTACTTTCTTGGCGGCTCTTCTGGCAGGCTGCGGTTCAGGCGGTACGGGGGAACAGGCCGAGCAAAATGAAGGTGAAACAGGAACTTTGCAATTCAGGGCCAACGGTGAGGATTTTGTGAGACAGGGGTTTACCTCCAAGGATGGTTGGGATATTTCCTTTGATCATGTGTACGTAAACCTGGCGGATGTGACGGCATACCAGGCCGACCCTCCCTATGACGCCCATGAAGGTGGAGAGGTTAATTCTGAAACAAAAGTAAGCATTCCGGGGGCACAGACGGTGGATTTAGCGGAGGGGGACGAAAATGCACCGCCCGTCCTAGTAGGTGAAAAGGAAGTCCCCGCCGGTCACTACAACGCCATCTCCTGGAAAATGCTCAAAGCCTCCGAGGGCCCGGCCCGGGGTTATTCTCTGGTAATTGCCGGTCAAGGCGTTAAGGACGGAGAAACAATAAACTTCGTGATAAAGAATGAAAAGGAATACAAGTACACCGGCGGCGAGTTTATCGGTGATAAACGCAAGGGTATTGTACAGGAGGGAGCAACCGCCGACCTGGAAATGACCTTCCACTTTGATCATATCTTCGGTGACGCGGGGGTACCTGCAGACGATGAGCTAAACGTGGGCGCTCCTGGTTTTACACCCTTTGCCGCCCTGGCTAAAGACGGCAACGTAGAGATAGACATGGCAGGGCTGCAGGAAAAACTCTCCCCCGGGGATTACCAAAAACTTGATGCAATGCTTACTACCTTGGGCCATGTGGGTGAGGGACACTGTTACTGTGAACTGTTATAGCTAAGATACTCAAAATAGAAAAGCCCATGCCGCCATACGGCGGCACCAGTATCACCAGGGTGACCCGGTGATTTCCGGAGAGAGCGGAGCACTGAGTAGCGGCGCTCAGCCCGTCAAATCCCAAAAGCCATGACCCCTTAGGGCGTGCAGAAGCAGTTAAGCCGTCTGTTGCAAGCGGCCTTCCGGGAGGCACTTACCCGCTCCACGAGAATAATTGCGGAGCGAACGGAGGAAACCACCGGGGCGCCCGCGCGCTAAAAGTAACTTTTAAGAAACTTCTTTTTTCAAGGTAGACGTTCATGCCGCCGGAGGCGGCACCAGCAGAGGGATGAAAAAACTTTTGTGAACAATGAATAACGTGTAAAGGAGCGGGCAGCACCCGGAGCAAGCCTACGCAGATCAAATCAAAAGAGCGAACGGAGCGGAGGAATAGCGGCGAATCCTGTTTGAGCGAAGCGAGTTATGCAGCCGCCCGGAGCGGAGTGAGCTCATTCAATTAAAATGCCCGAGTAAGCGAGCGCAGGGTGCTGCCCGCTCCGGCGAAATAATTATCGACTAAACGCAGAAACTACGAGTAAGTAATTTCAAGGTAGAAGTAAATAAGTTAATAAGTTAATGACCTGACCCCAGAAAAGCCAGAAAAGAGGAAGGAATATGGTAAAAAAATTTTTTTCAACCATGATAGCCACACTCGTAATAATGCTTTCCATCCCCCTGGCAGCGCACGGCCACGGGGTGGACATTGAATACCAAACTACAAAGGCAGTGGAACTCACCGCCAAATATGATACCGGTGAACCAGTAAGTAACGGCCAGGTCTCCATTTATGCCCCGGGTGATCCCACCACACCCTGGAAAACCGGGCAATGTGACGAAAATGGCCGCTTCACCTTTACCCCGGACCCTTCCAAAACCGGAACTTGGGATATTCAGGTGCGTCAAGCCGGCCACGGAGGAATGATTCACATTGAACAGGGTGAAGAAGGTGCAGCCGTGGGGGGCACCGGGTATACCACCCCGCAAATAGTGCTTATGGTGGCCTGCGTGGTATGGGGATTGACCGGTACAGCCCTGTATTTCAAGAGGGGGAAAAATTAATGCATATTCCCGACGGTGTTTTGCCAACTACTGTCTGCCTCGGGGGTTATATAACCGCCGGGGCGGCAACCTGGTTTTCACTCCGTAAAATAAGCCGGCAGGAGAATCCCCGGGAAGGTATGCCCAAGGCATCACTTTTGACAGCTGCCTTTTTGGTTGTCTCCTGGATACACATCCCCATACCACCGGCCAGTGTTCATTTGATGTTGAACGGGCTTTTGGGAGCGGTGTTGGGTTACTATGCTTTTCCCGCTATTCTGATCGGGCTTTTTTTCCAGGCCATAATGTTTCAGCACGGGGGGCTCACAACCCTGGGGGTTAACGCCACCGTCATCGGAGTACCTGCCCTTTTGGCTTACTATATATTTCGCTTGCGAAATATGGTGGGTAAGGAAAATCGTGTTTTGACCGGCTTGTTTGGTTTCTTGGCCGGTGGCGGCGGGCTTGCACTGTCCGCTGTGGCAGCCTTTTTTATCCTGGTTACCACTATACCGGCACATTTAAATGTTGAAGCCGAGCGGGCAAGTATTTACGCCCTGACTCTGGCCCATATACCGGTAATGATATTGGAGGGCGTTTTTACCGCCGTTGTGGCAGTCTTTCTGCAGCGGGTTAAACCGGAATTATTGGAGGGGTAAAAGTGAAGTTACAGCTGGATCGTTACGCGTACCTGGAGACACCTTTACATGCCTGGGATCCCAGGTATAAGCTGGTGGGTTTTATGACACTGATATTTGCCTTTTCCTTTGTGGAAAACTTGCAACTACTTCCTTTTATGGTGGCGGTAAGCGGTATTCTCTATGCTGTCTCTCACCTGCCCCTTTCATTTTTACTGGCCCGGCTGCGCCTGCCCGGTTTTTTCCTGTTAATGATGGGTGTTTTGCTACCATTTCTATCCGGTAGTACTGTATTATTTCACCTGGGACCTTTATCCGTAAAACAGGAAGGGTGCCTGGATTTATTGTTGATATCAGTCAAATTTGTATGTATCCTCACCATGGGCATTATACTTTTCGGCACTTCTCCCTTTCTAACCAATGTAAAGGCCATGCGGGCACTGGGGCTTCCCAGTATTTTAGCTGATATGATACTATTTACATATCGTTATCTTTATGATATAAATGATAATTTGAGAACAATGCAAACAGCAATGAGATTAAGGGGTTTTCAGGGGCATAAGTTAAAGAACCTTTTTACTTTAGCATCACTGGCGGGTACCATACTGGTGCGAAGTTATGAACAGTCGGACCGGGTGTACAGGGCTATGACGCTGCGTGGTTATGGCCAGGCAGGTGAAAACCGGGGCGGGCAGGATAATGAGTTTAAAGCATATTCCCGTGACCTTTTTGGTTTGGTGTTGCTTATGGTTGCCGCGGCCTTTGTTGCCGGTCAAGTATTAATACACTAAGTTGGAGGTTTGTTTATGGAGCATGTGAAGCAGGAGGAACCGGCGCTGGATATATCTGATTTGTCATTTAGTTATCCCCAACGTTCCCCGGTTTTAAGGAACATTAATTTGAAACTGCGGCCCGGAGAGAAAGTGGGTGTCATCGGGCCCAACGGGGCGGGAAAAACTACGCTTTTCATGCTCATTTGCGGTGTGCTAAAAACCTCTTCCGGTAATATTTCCCTGTTCGGGCGGGATGTGGTACCGGGAGAATTTCGCCCGGAAGTGGGGCTGGTTTTTCAGAATCCCGATGACCAGCTATTTTGCCCCTCTGTAGAGGATGATGTGGCCTTCGGCCCTAAAAACCTGGGGTTAACCGCTGAGGAAGTGCAAGGCCGGGTAAGGGAGGCAATGGCTTTAACCGGTATACAGGAACTTGCCCAATACCCGCCCCATCACCTTTCCGGCGGTCAAAAGAGGATGGTGGCCATTGCCGGCGTATTAGCAATGCATCCCCAGCTGGTAATATATGACGAGCCAACCTCCAATTTGGATATTAATTATAGAAGGCGACTGATTAGTTTCCTACAAAGATCCCGGGAAGCCATGCTCATTGCCTCCCACGACCTGGAATTCATTCTTGAGGTTTGCGACCGGGTAATCCTATTGGATGAAGGACGGGTCGTTACCGGCGGCAAACCCTCTGAAATAATGAGCAATGTAAAATTAATGGAGAAACATAGCCTGGAAAAACCTCACTCCCTGGTTCCCCACGCCGAGCCGCATCACGGAGTAAATCCGTAGAAAGCATTGAAGTCTCGAATCTAAGACTTATGAACGAGGGTGTTACCCGCTTCGAGGAACAAATCCCTTTGGCACAGAAATCCAAGGTTGATCAACCTTGGATTTTTTCATTGTACATAAATTCCCGGCTAACGGAAAGAATTGTTTTAGGTGTGAAAATATGATAACAAAAAATGATTTTCTAAAACTATTAAAAAAACATGAAAAAGGCCTTGCCGGAAAACCGGTGGGCGATCTCATTGACACAAACAGAGCCAAGCGTCCTCCGGCGAAATAATTACCTTTATAAGAAACCGCAAGGGAGTTTTTTCAAGGTAGACGTTCATGCCGCCGCACGGCGGCACCAGCAGAGGAATGAAAAAGTATCGTATCAGGGTGACCCGGTGATTTCCGGAGAGAGCGGAGCACTGAGTAGCGGCGCTCAGCCCGTCAAATCCCAAAAGCCATGACCCCGTAAGGGCGTGAAGAAGAAGGCAAGCAGTTTGTAGCAAGCGGGTTTCCAAGGGGGACTTATACGCTGCACGAGAATAATTGCGGAGCGAACGGAGGAAACCACCGGGGCGCCCGAGCACTAAGAGTAACTGTTAGCACAAAAGAACCGTCCCCATGTGCACCGTTTAGCAAAAGAACCCTCGGGAGGGGTACCATGAAAGAGAAGGAACTTATAGCCAAGCTAAACTGGTTCTACAGCCTGGAATTAAACCAGGTAGACTTCTACATGGCCCAAGCCGGTCTTATGGAAGATATCTACCTGATCAAAACCCTTCAAAGAATTGCCGGTATAGAACAACAGCATGTGGATAACATAGCAGCGCAGATAAAAGAAATGGGCTATATACCCACAAAGCTGGGAGACGTTATTTCCCCGCTTTTAGGCAAGACGGCCGGTTACTTGTCAGGCGCCCTGGGCCCGGCAGCCGTCCTTAAAATCGGTATAACCCTGGAGGAAAAGGCCATGAAAGATTATAAGGACCTTATATTAAGGGTGAGTGACCAGCATATTTCCAAGATTCTTTGGGATAATCTCATAGATGAGGATTTGCATACCGCCTGGTTTGCCAACAAACTAAAGGAGTTTGAAAGCAGCTGACTATGAAATGGGATAACCTTCACTTGGGCATCAGAATAAAAGGGATACCGTTTAAACGTCACAACAGCTTTCTGCGGGTCATGCATTGGGTATTGGTGCCTGCCACATTATCTCTTGTTGCCAGCGGTTTCTATACAAACAAACCGTCCCGTACTAAAAGTTTTCATAACATGGACAAAGCTAGAAAGGTGCATTTTATCGCCCAACACTTTTTTGTTTCCTATCTTATATCCAGGGCTTATTACGCATGGATGTACGGCGACTATACTCATTTGCTGCCGGGTAAAAGGGATATTGCTTCCCTGCCCAAATTTATGGCTCATACTTTCTTTTTGCGCAGGAAAAAACCCCATTACCCCAAATATAATCCTGCTCAAAAAATACTTTTTGCTCAAATGGCAATTTTGTTTCCTTTACAGGCGCTTACCGGGTATGCTTTATATTCAACAAGTGGGCTGCAAAAACTAAGCCGAATATTCGGTGGTCTGGGCAAAACCCGGCTTGTACACTATTTAAATGCCGTATTGATAAGCGGTTTGATATCGGGACATATTTACTTTGCCTTTACAGACAGCATAGCAAAGCTAAAATCAATTTTCACCGGTTATTTTGCGCCCAAATAAAGCGCGGGCGGAATACCTGGTTTTACGGCTGAATTGGAAGGGGGGCTGTTTTTTTGAAAGTTCTGGTGCTGGGACTCGGCAACCGGCTCTTCGGGGATGACGGCATTGGCCCGCGGGTAATTCAGGCGCTGCAGGACATTTCACTGCCCGCCGGGGTAAAGGTTGTTGAAGCGTGGGGATCCTTTTATCATTACTGGGATATATTGCTTGAATCCCGCCGGGTTATTGTGGTGGACAGTATGTTTGGGGGTGGCCCACCCGGGACGATATACCGGGTGGGTCTTGATTCCTTCGAGTGGCAAAAAAGTGAGGGTATACCCCATGAGATTCCCTTCCCCAGTGTTTTGAAAATGGCCTCTTTCTACGGAGCCGCTCCGGAAGTAACCATCATTGGAGTGGAGCCCAAGCAGTTAAATTGCTCCCTGGAACTATCTCCGGAAGTTGCAGCTAAATTGCCGGTGCTGACCTCGATGGTGCGGGAGTGTTTTTTGCTAAAAAGGTAAAAATTAAGGGAAAAAGGCAGACGGTGAATAAAATGAAGAAAATTAATCTTTTATCTGTAATAACGCTTTGTTTAACGGTTGTATTGGTTTTTGACGGTTGCAGCACTGGGGGAACGGTGGAGAGGATTAATAATAAGCCTGTGCAGGCACTTCCCCTGGCGGGAATGCGGGTTAATGAGGGGATTAAGATGGTATGGGGTGATAAAGTCGCGCTGGTGGGGCTAAGTCCCAAATTAAAGGTTTTAGCGGTTTATCCCAACCCGCGTACAGGCGGGGATAAGATAATCATCGACAAGGATAAAAACCTTTTATACCTTTATAAACAAGGTGAGCTGTACAAAATCTACCCGGTGGCCACCGGTAAAAAAGATCAATATACCCCCGAGGGGAATTTTAAAATTGCAAATAAGATAGAAAACGACAGCAGTTTGAAACCCCAATTGGGAGTTCGCTGGATGGGACTCAGCGTACCCTGGGATGAAGACAGGAGGGCTCACCATGATGAAAGGGCACCCCTGGGGCATAAATACGGCATTCATGGTACCGATGAGCCTGATTCAATAGGAAAACACGCCTCGGGGGGCTGTATAAGGGTGAGCAACAAGCAGGTGGTTGAAATCTTTGACCTGGTGGAAGAAGGTACCCCCGTGGAAATCAGGTGAGGCGGGGGTACAATCATTTTTGTTCAAATTAAGAACCGCCTCCGTTTGAAGTTGCCATCAGCCATTCCACCAGCGGTTTGAAAATAATCTCCAGCGGCCGGTTGGGATCCGATGGGGTAATGCCCAAAGCCAGGGAAAAACTCAGACCCATCCCCACTAGTAAAAATGCAGAGACGGCTATTAAGTCCCGCCACCTTTTGCCCCTGATAAGGGGTGGAAATTCCAGTCCGATTATTAATAGAAATACAGCTATTAACAAAAATAATGCCATTTTAAGACCCTCCCGTCAGGGGATTATTCTCCTAAAGCCCGTTTAGTTTCCAGCCCGGTCTGCCTTATGCGGGCGTCGATAAAAATGTTAACATCTGCAGTTGCAAATATTTCGTCCCACCTATCCTTAATTTGTGCCCATTCGCCCTTATATTTAATATGAAAAGCTTCCCCGAATCTGAGAATATCCGCTTCAAACTGATACTGGGCCTTTTCCAGGCATTGCCTTGCTCTTCGTTCAATTGCCCGGGATACGTTTTCCTCAATGGTTCTATATATTTGGGGATTGGTTAGATCCTCCATCGATTGCTGTTCCAAAAGGGTTCCATCCATCTCTATTTTTACATCAAACCAGAGATTTTCACCGTCCCAAAAGGGCTCCACCTCTGTATTTGCCCTCACCAGATCTATGGAAATTTGTCTGTCCGGATCCTCCGTGGAGGGAACGGTAATTACCCCCTTTTCCATTTGATCGGTGAGCCAGAGCAATCCCCGGGTTTCGGATATATCCAGCCAGCCCACCAATTTGTCTCCTTTAAAGGCTCCCGTTCCGCAGATGGTAACCTCGGCGTGTACCTGGGTGGAATCCTCCTGTTTACCCCGGGCTTCCGCAATGTTTTCCTTCATTCCCACGCCCTGGGGGGACCCGGATGGGGTAAGCCCGATGCAGGGCAGCACAGCATGGGTGGTTTGGCTGGCCAGCATCATTTTTAGGTCCTTTAACATTACCGGTATACCGGTGCCTGCCCTAATCATGAACCCCGCAGCCTGTGCCGAAGTGATTTCCAGCTGCGAGTGGCTGTTGAGCACTGTCTCGGCCCTCCCCTGGGCTACAAACATCCAGATGGTTTCCCGTACCCTAGGGGAGCGGGAGAAAAAGTTGGTGACCTTGCTGACACCATCTCTGGCTATATCTTCACCCAGAATTGCAATAACATTATGTCCCCAGTACATTTCCCGGGAAACTTTTTTTTCCAGCAATCTCTGGGCGTCGAGAATACTGCGTCCCTCCTGGGAAACAACCCAAACATTGTTTTCCTTGGGCTGTCCCCCCGGCTTTTCTGCACCACCCCCAAAGGCCCGGGGCCTAACTATTTGTACCGTGAGCTCTATGTTACCCTCCGGGGTGCTGTCAACCCCGGCAGCCAGAACTATGGCCAGTTCATTAAGCTCTCTCCGGTCCCAGCAGCCTGACTGAAAGATGCAGAGAAGGATTAACAGTAAGCATACAAGCTTTTTGGTCATTTAGGGGTCCTCCCTTGTTTTCTGAACAGGGCAATAACTAATAGCAAGAAGGGAATGGCTGCCTGAAAAAATGTTCCATAAACTGGGAAGATATGGCTTAGAAAATGGGCTATTTGAATGGAATTTTCCCCCACTGCTACGGCCATGGCTACCAGAATAATTCCTATGGGCAGAACCAGGGGGCGGTAACTGTTCAGTTTAAACAATTGGGCGCTGCCCAGTACTGCAATGTAATAAAAAAAGGTAATTTTGACAAAGCCCCCCGCCAGCCAGATAACCATTATTAGCGGGTCAAGCCGGTCAATAAATTTGGCTATGTTGATTATTCTGGCGGTATTCAAAAATGGATAGCTCATAAAAGCCACCAATTCCCCGAAGGTTGCTATACTCCCCGCGGTAACAATTAAGAAAATAAAACCAACCATTGCCAGGGATTTATAGGCGATTTTACCGCTCTCATCCGGCTTGGTGAGGAAAGGGATAATCATGGCCAAAGCCAGTATTTCACTGTGCCAGGCCAGGGGAGTTATAGAACCCTTTATAATATTCACGGGACTGGTATCCAGTACCGGAAGCAATCTTTTAAAATCCAGTTCCGGTATAGTAAGAAAAATAATCATGACAACGGACAATATTATAAAAGGAAGAAATATTTGATTTACCCGGGCCAATACTTCCAGACCATGTCTAACGGTATAGGCTCCCATTGCCACCACAATAATGTGGAAAACCAGAATAGGGGTATCTTCGAAAAAGGCTGCCATTATAAAATCTCCGAATTCCCTTATCATGAAGGAGCAGATATGAATAAAAAAAACTACATAAATTAGCCCGGTAATTTTCCCCAGATATTTTCCCAGGATTTCTTCTTGGTACTCAATAAAGGTTTTACCCGGAAAAAGGGAACTGAGTTTTACCACCAGCCATGCTACGGGTATGCTCAGTACGGTGGCCAGTATGGAGGATATCCACGCGTCGTGCCTGGCGAAAGAGGTGGTAATGGCGGCAACCCCCAGCAGGGCTGTGGCCATAATATAGGTGATACTCAGGTAGACTGCTTGCCTGCCGTCAATTTTGCCGCCTTCAAGCAAGTGCTAATTCACTCCCTTTTATTTACTGTCGGGGGTTTTGGTTTCATGCCGGGTACCGCGCGCCGCGGGTTATTCTGGCCCATCAAATTAGGACCCCTTTTAATGGCCCACCACGGGGCACGTAAGGCGGAATCCTTCAAATCGCCCGGGACAATGGGCGCTATAGGCTCCAGGTAGGGGATTCCAAAGGAGCGCAGGCTGGCCATGTGCACCACAATGATAATTAAACCCGTAATTAGTCCGAACAGTCCCAGGGAAGCCGCCAGAAATACCAGAGGAAAACGCAGTGTGCGAAAGGCAATGCTTCCGCTGTAATATACCGTAAAGGAGGCTATTGCCGTCATTGGCACCACAATAATGGTTGTTCCGGCCACCATACCGGCGGTTACCGCGGCTTCGCCGATAATCAACGCAGCCACTATGCTTACTGCCTGGCCCACCGGCCTGGGCAGTCGGATACCGGCCTCGCGAATGATTTCAAAGGCTATTTCCATAAATAAAACTTCCACAAATACAGGCAGTGGTACCGCTTCCCTTTGTGACGCAATACTCAAAAGGAGGGGGGTGGGTAGCATCTCATGGTGAAAGGATATTATGGCCACGTATAGGGAGGGCAATGTCATTGCCAGAATCATGGTCAGTATGCGCAGGCCTCTTATGGCTGACATGAAGACAGCCCTCTCGTAATAGTCCTCCGGGGTTTGAATGGACTCCATAAATATACTGGGGGCGGTCAAAACCACGGGGGTTCCCTCCACCATTATTGCTACCCGGCCCTCCAGGAGGTAAGCGGCCACCCGGTCCGGGCGGTCGGTATGTGCAATGGTAGGAAACACCGTATAGGGGTTGTCCGATATAAATTCTTCAATATAACCGGACTCCAGGATACCGTCAATCTTAATCCTGGAAAGCCTTTTTCTGGCTTCTTCCACCAATCCTTCATTTACTATACCCGCCACGTAGACCAGGGCAACCTGGGTATTTGTTTTCTCCCCCAGTTCCATGGTTTCGATTTTTAAGTCCGGGTTTTTAATTTTGCGCCGGAGCATGGAAGTATTGGTGGAAAGGGTCTCCACAAAGGACTCCCGGGGCCCCCGTACAATTATTTCAGTCTTGGATTCCTCTATGGAACGCTTTTCCCAGCCCTGGGTTTCGTTTATTATGGCGGTATTGTTTCCGTCCACCAGCAAAACGGTATTTCCGGATAAAACAGCATTTATAACATCACTGAAATTACCTGTTTCCTTTATCTTGTTGATGCAAAGGCCTCTCATTTTTATATAATGCAGAGCGTTGGCCTTAGTGATTTCGGTATTGGATGTAGCCATGGGTACTTCCAGCGCCAGGGCTTTCATTATTTCTTCACTGACCCTGGTTTTATCTGTTAAACCGTCGATATAAATCATGGCCAGCTTAATTTGTTCCCTTTGCGCCAACAAAAATTCCCGAAAAACAACATCGGAACAATTATTGAAAATCTCTCTCAAATATTTTAGGTTTTCCTCAATATTATTTGATAAGGGCCGGTTCCGGATCTCGCTTGAATGATCGCCGCCGTTTCCCTTTTGCTTTTCCCTTTTCCGCATTCTGAGCATACGGATCCCTTTCCGAAACATATTTAGTGTTATTTTGTGTCATTCTTGCTTAATTATGAGTACAAACACTAAATTTTACTAAAAAATACGGGAACTGCCCTTAGCAGGAGCAGTCCCCGTATTTTTTCGATTTTCTGTAACTAATCCGAGCAGTTTGAGAGGGTAACCACCATATTCACTTCACTTTGATTTTTAGCCTGGTCAAATAATGCCTTTAAGCCTGACCAAACCTCTTCCTCCGAACCCTGTATCCGGGAGGATATGGAACCCACATTGGCCTGCACATTATACTGGTTCAAGGATTCCAGGGAATTATTGATAATTTGACTGGCGTTGGTTGTTTTTTGCGGGTAGAGAGAAACCTCGGCAGTTATCATGTTCTGACACCTCCATTTATTAAAAATCAGTTATAGTATGCAGTTATCTTTTTATTTTTATTATTTTAAGGTTTAATATCCCAGAGGTAATCCCGTTATTTCAGCTGTTTGCCTGTCCAGGGCAAAAATGTCACTTTTATTCAATGACCCAAAGGAATCTTTACCCAAAGCCCTGGTGGCTGTTTTCATTTCCTCCACGGATGACAGCAGGTAGCTGGCCAGATTCTTTGCAGCTTTTTGGGCATTTAGTTTATCCTTATATTTTCCCTCCTGGAAAACAACTTCAATGGGTGGTTCAAAGGGCAGTGCTTTGAAAACCTGGGTGTGCGCCATGGCAAAAAGGGCTATGGTTCCTATGGCTATGGCATCCGCCCCCAGAGCAAGGGCTTTGAGGTACTCACCGGGTGTTTTAAGCCCCCCGCTGATAATAAGACTTACTTTATCGCGAACCTGCTCTTGCTCCAAAAATTTTACCGCCCGGCAAAGAGCGTAAAGGGTGGGGAGACCGAAATCATCCTCCAAAGTGGGAAGGGCGCCGGAACTGCCGCCCTGGGCGCCGTCCACGGATACAAAATCCACGCCTGCTTCCAAAATATGGGCCAGGTCCCTTTCCAGGTCATTTCCCGCCGCGATTTTTATTCCCACCGGAACTCCCCCGGTAATATTCCTTATCTCGGTGACCAGATCACCCAATTGGGCGGGTGATGTAATTTCCGGCAAGCGGGCGTGTAGAATAGCGTCTTCCCCTGGTTTTAGTTTTAATAGCCGTTTCATTTTGGCATTCATTTTGTTTTGCTTTAGGACTTCACCGGTTCCGCCCATGGCGCCCTGACCCAGTTGAATCTCTACCATATCTGCTTGTTTGATGATTTCCGGTTCCTTTGACCAATTGCCCCGGCTATATTGAAAGATTAAATACCGGGCCGCTTTTCTTTCCCCGGCCAGGTATGGCCCATACCCTGTATTTGTGGCCGTGCCCGACATGGCAGTTCCCCGGGCCAGGGCGATTTTTGCCTTTTCACTGAGGGCAAAGCCATAGGCCATGCCTGACACACAAATGGGGATTTCCAGGTGCAGTGGTTTTTTAGCGCTTTTTCCCAGGATAACTGATGTATCTACATTTATATTTTCAGGGGTGGGTAGAGTTTCCAGCTGTGCGGTATTAAACATAATGTTGTTGAAGTGGGTAAAATTTTTAGGCCCCCCCAGGGGGCGCTTGATTTGCTTGCCCAATTCCGATCTGAGGTTGGTCTCTATAATTACCTGGGCAGTGGAACGGGAGCCGGCTGAGAAAGCTTCCCACAGGTTTTCCTCATAAGGATCGGTCATAAAGCGGGTGGAGATGTTCTTGATAACTTTGCCCATTAGAGCCTTGCCGGCCAGTGCGGCACCGGCTGTAACCGCCCCTGCCCCCAGCAGCTTTAGGGAAAGATCCTTGTTCTTATTATCGGCTATACTTAAACCTCTCCTTTCTAAAAAAACCTATCTTTCCACCCATTAAATGAATACCAATATTATAATTACAGAAGAGGTAAATTATGTACTTAAATAGTTAAAACCCCCGGACCGGGGGTTTTAAAAGACCGTTCTTTTTTAAGACGACTGAGCGTCCGGCTTTTTTATGATGTTAACAAGTTTAATATAATGATTATAGAAATTACGCGAATTCTTGGCCAGTACCGGGCTTGTGAAGGATAGCAGTAGGACATAAAGAGCTGCGAAGGCGGGAAGAATTTCATTTGTTCCCGCGGCCACGGCCAGGCTGGCTACAATGATGGCAAACTCACCCCTGGCAATCACGGTAAAGGCAACATTAAAGCCGCGCCGGGCGTTGTAGCCCGCAAGCCAGGAGGCAAATAAGCCGGTCAAAATATTGCCCACAACGGTCATAACCACAGCTGCCAGTGTTATGACCACGGCATCTCCAAAAAGCCTGTAATTTATCTCCAAGCCGAAGGAAAAGAAGAAAACCGCACCGAATAGGTCCCGCATAGGCGAGATAAACTGAATTACCCGCTTTGAGTGCACTGTTTCCGCCAGGATCAGACCCAGCAGCAATGCCCCTATGGCCTCGGCAATATGAATTGTTTCCACCAGTATGGCTGTCAAAAGCAAAAGGGTAAATATTATTACCACAAAGCTTTCCGCTGATTTTACGGAAAGGCGGGGTTCCAGTAGTTTTCCTATACGCCGGCCCAGGGTAAGAATAGCAATAATAAAACCAAAAATGACAATTATGCTGGGAAGTATCTCAACGACATTCATGTTGCCACCACTGGTGAGAAAGCCGGATAATACCGAAAGATATACCGCAAGGAATACATCCTCAAAAACCAGGATACCCAATATGAATTCCGTTTCCGAACTGGCTGTCCTCTTTAGATCCAAAAGTAACTTTGTAATAATGGCGCTGCTGGATATACCCGTAATACCGGCCACAACAAGGGCTTCCGGCCAGGAGTGGAAAAATAGCCACCCAAAGGCCAAACCCCTTAAGAAGTTCAGTGCTACGTAAACTGTACCGCCTTTAAAAAGAGGTGTCCCGGCAGATGCCAGTTTACCCACTGAAAACTCCAGACCTAGGTAAAAGAGCATTAAGAGAACCCCCAGGCGGGAGAGAAGCTGTATGGATTCCGTTTGATTGACTAGGGAAAAAGATATTCCATGCAACTCGGGGGCGTGTGGGCCCACCAGCATGCCCAAAAGAATCAAAAAGGGAATGGACGAAAATTTAAATTTCCCCGCTAAATAAATACCCAGGCTGATAAAGGTAAAGGCGAGTCCCAGGTTAAAAATTAGATCTTGGGTCAATTTTAATTTTCCCCTTCGTCATCATTGTTGTTATCCAACATTTGCTCAAAGAGTTTCATCTTTTCCTTTGTACCTGCCGCCACCACCGTATGGCCCGGTGTAAATATATAGCTGGGTCCGGGGTTAATGCGGGTATTTCCCCGGCGTGCCTTCTTGCCGTCCCTTTTACCCTCTATGGCTGCCACCACAATAATGCCGTGATCTTTTCTCAGTCGCATATCCCCTATACTTTTACCCGCAACTTCTGAATCCGGTTTTACCTCAATCCATTCAATATGCAAATCCGCAACAGCAGCTTCCAATTTTTCCAGCATCTTGGGCTGGTAAAAGGCACCGCCGATAATGGATCCCAATTGCCTGGATTCAATATCAGTTAAAGTGACCACGGAGGAGGGATCTTCATCCCCGTCGGAGAAATGATAGACTTCCCTGGTGCCCTCATCGTGAATAATAACCGATACGATATCACCGTTTTCCAGGGTAACTTCAAATTTTTTACCCAGCCCCGGCAGTTCTGCTTCTTTGATGGTCGCCATGCAAAAACCTCCTAGTCAGTACTTAAGCCTGTTATCTTACCATTCATTCTGACATATTCAATTCACTTCGAGTGAAGGATTTCCAATATAATATCGAGTATATTGATAATTGTAAACTGTTTTAATAAAGAGTCCAATAAGGTACACGGAAAAAATACCGTTGACCCTGTACTTTAGTAATTATAACCAACTTAAAATGATGACATATGCAAGCAAGTTAGGTGCTGCCCGCTCCGGCGAAATAAGTACCTTAATAAGAAACCGCAAGAGAGTTTTTTCAAGGTAGAAGTAAATAAGTTAATAAGTTAATGGCCTGACCCCGGACAGGCATCTTTTTTTCGGTACGCAATGTAAAATTGTGGCAGGACTGTCAAGGATATCCGAAGAATAAATGGTTAACCGCTATAACATAAGGGGAGAAAACCATTGAGAACCTATACCATATCTGAAGTCGCTGACTTAGCCGGAGTTTCCGCCACCACGGTTCGAAATGCCATCCAGGCGGGGAAACTGGAAGCATCCAAAGAACCCGGCCCCCGGGGGAAGTATCAAGTAACCCGGGAGGCACTGGATGCCTGGATAGCCGCGCGCCAGGGAAACAAAATGCAACAGGACAAAAAGAATGGTACAAAGGAAAAGGAAAAAGAAAAGGGCAATGAAAAGAGTAATGGCAAGGGTAAGGATAGTGACCCGGTTGGCCTGATCCCGTGGGACTATGTACAGGGAGTACAGGATAAATTACACGGTGCCATTTACCGGGCCGGACAGGCCGAGGCGAGGGTTTCTTTTCTCAGTGAGGAAGTTTCCAGGCTCAGGGAGCAAAGGGATAGAGAAAGGGAAAGGTTGGAAAACCGGATCAGGGAACTGGAAAACCAGCTTTCCCGGCAGCAAAGGGATGTATTGGAGCGCATGGAAGCCAGAGAAAGAGCGGTGCTGGAATTTATATCCTGCTGGAGAGAATCCGCCGCGGCACCAAAGGCCAAAAGAAGGAAACCCTGGTGGAGAATTTTGGGGGAATTGCGCGGTGGCAAAAAATAGAAAAGCGGTCACTTTATAATTAAAGTGCCGCTTGTTTATAAGGTAAGTTTATTGAGTTATTCATTCGTTTAGTCGTAATTTTCCGGTTGGCAAGCCGGGACTCTTGTTGCCCCTGTCTCTCCATCTTGGTCCATTTCCTCTCGCTGAAAACCCTTTTAAACCCGTGTTTTTTATACAGAAAGAGGGCCGGTTTGTTGTGGTTGCCCACCCAAAGACCAATTTTTTCTAATCCTTGGTTTTCCAAGTAATTGATTCCGGTTGTAAATAAGGTGGAGCCAATGTGACGGCCCCGGTGTTGGTAATCAATAACAAACTCGTGTACTTCTCCGATGGGCTCCCCGTTACGAATCTGCCAGCACCGGTCAATTATAATGAAACCCAGTAATTCTCCTTTATCTTCGGCAACAAGTACTTCGGGGGAACTCTCTTCCTAGAAGGATGTCAGGTAGCCGTATACACCTCTTCCTAGGGTGTCTGCGTACTCGGGATACTCTTTGTACGCCTTTTCATAGACATCCGCCATTTTGGTAATATTGTTCCCCGGCCGGTCCAGCTTGTGAATCTCAAAGTCCGTTTCCAAAGTGCATCGTCGATCATATTCTCCGGTTTCTCTCGCACTGGTGGCGAGCATGGATTTCAAACCTCCTGAGCATAACTTAGTTTTCTTAGTGTGGGTAAATATTACCCCGCCCTTTTATACAATACTACTAACCGGCATTATAAGCAAATGGCTGGAGGAAGCAATGGCACGGACATGTTCCCGCAGGTTTCCATGTGGCCGGGTGTAATAAAGTTGGCTTTAATCTCTTAACTTATTCGGTGATATGCTTGCGTATAGGAAATATTTGTTATAAAACAGAGGCGCGGTGGGAACCGCGCCTCTCTAGGTAACGTTATTTGGATATACCACCTATAGCATATAGCTCATCGAAGCAGGTCCTAAAGAACCCGGTGGTTTTCTCGGAGCGGTGTTTGAAGCTCACTCCGCCAGTTACTATAACGGTGGGGGTAGTATCGCTTTTCACTTCCGCCACCTCAATTTCGATGGCCGTCATAGCCTTATTGGCCTCCATGGGTTCTTTGACGACTTTTGCTGTTCCCTTAATGCCCACCGCGATGTCTTCGCCATCCAGGGCGCTCACCATAACCTTGCCGTTATCCTTGATATTCAATGTGCTCTGGTGATTTTTAACCAGACAGATCAATATTCTTTTTTCATCCGGCGCGCAAAGAAGGTGTACCGGCATGGCGTGGGGGTACCCTTCGGGTGTTACGGTTGACAGAACCACTGTGGTTGATTCCCGGTTAAATAAATCCTTGACTTCCGGTGGCAGCGTGTTTCCAAGAATCTTGGACATAATATCCCTCCGATAACACGTGTAAATTATTTTTACGCTTCCCTTTGTGTTATTATCCGGCCGGACACCAAAATCCTTTTCAAAAGAGAATTTTTACAGTTTACGATGGTCTAGTACCCTTTGGGCTTTACCTTCACTTCTGGGCAGAGACTTAGATTCTACAAATTTAATCCGCGCGCTTATGTTTAGCACACTCAGTATCTTGGAGCGAATGCGGTTTTCCAGTTCCTCCAGGTTGCGGATTGTATCCGAGAACATATTCTCCGAGAGCTCTACCTTGATCTCCATGGTATCCAGCTCTCCCTTACGGTAAACCTCAATCATATAGTGCGGCTCAGTCTCCCCGAATTCCAGCAGCACGCTCTCCACCTGGGAGGGGAATACATTTACTCCACGGATAATTAGCATGTCATCGGTTCTGCCGGTGACCCTCTTCATACGCGCGTGGGTTCTGCCGCATTCACATTTTTCATAATCCAGAACAGTAATATCCCTGGTGCGGTAGCGAATAACGGGTAGAGCTTCTTTGGTTACGGTTGTTATAACCAATTCTCCTTGCTGGCCCGGGGGTAGTGTTTCCCCGCTATCCGGGTCAATTACTTCGGCGATGAAATGGTCCTCGAAAATGTGGGAACCTTGTTTCGCCGGGCATTCCATGGCAACCCCGGGTCCCATAACCTCACTGAGGCCGTAGATGTCCAGGGCGGTTATGTTTAATTTTTCTTCCAGTTGTTTGCGCATGTTTTCTGACCAGGGTTCTGCACCGAAAATACCGGTTTTTATAGGCAGGGAGCCAAAATCTATTCCCGCCTCGCGGCCGGAATCGCCCAGGAACAGGGCATAAGACGGGGTACAGCACAGAATGGTGGTTCCGAAATCCTGCATTAGCATCAGCTGGCGATCGGTATTCCCGCCGGAAATGGGAACTGTTGTGGCCCCCAGGCATTCCGCCCCGTAATGAAGTCCCAGTCCCCCCGTGAAAAGCCCGTATCCATAGGCAACTTGAACCACGCTCTTTCTGTCACCGCCACCGATTACCAGGCAGCGGGCAACGAGGTTTGCCCATCTTTGAATGTCTCCCTCTGTATAGCCCACAACGGTGGGTTTTCCGGTGGTTCCTGAAGATGCATGCAATCTCACCACATCGTCCATGGGCACTGCGAAAAGCCCATAGGGATACTGATCCCGCAGGTCCTGCTTGGTGATGAACGGGAGGTGCTTTAGGTCATCCAGGCTCTTTATATCCCCCGGCTCAATACCTTTGGCCTGGAAAGCTTTTTGATAGAAGGGTACGGAATTATATACCCTTTTGACGGTTTGCTGCAAACGGCTCAATTGTAGTTTTTGTAACTCTTCCCTGGGCATGGTTTCGTGTTTTTCGTCCCAGTATCTCATTAATCCCACTCCTTAATTTTTCTTCCTAAAATCACATAAACTAAAAAAGCCCGCAGTCCAGGCAAGGACGAAAGTACGGACTTCCGCGGTACCACCTTGATTGGTTATATCATAACCCATTCAGGATAAAGGAACCGCTTTGGGGCAAGCCAACTAAAAAAGCTTTTCACCCAAAGGGACGAAAAGCTTCGCGGTACCACCCTGATTGGTCATCAAAGACCCACTCTTAAAAGGGTATTGGAAAAGATCCTCATACCCCCTTCCTTATAACGGTGGAAGTTTCCGTCCGAACCTACTTGCCAAGTGCGGTTTCAGCCCGGCTGCTCGGGGGAGAACTTCAACGGGTCATTCCCTGGAAATGCTCTCAGTCACGGCATTTCCTCCCTGGAGGGATGGGGACCGCCTACTTTTCCCCTTCATTGCCTTTAAACAGTGATGTTTAATTAATAATAAATTACAGGTAATTGGCTCCCGTGTCAAGGATAATTTTTTCTGCAGTTCCGGGAGTAAATACCAGAAGCCCACTTTCTTGCTACGGTTCATATTATAGTAGCAAAAGGGATATTGGTGTCGAAAGTCGAATTACTTTAATAACTAAAATAAAGGGAGGCTGCATGGTGGTATCTTCAGAAAGCAAGCTCCTGGGTGCGATTTGCCACGGGTCTATGTTTATCGGCATGCCCATAGTTATACCCCTGCTGGTTTATTTATTAAAAAAAGAAGATCCTTTTGTTAATCACCATGCCCGGGAATCCCTGGCCATGCATATAATCGGGCTGGTTTATACCATTCTCGCCGTTATAGCCATTATAAAGTGTTTATCCGGTGAATATTACTATTACCCTGTTACCACCAGGTTTGCAGAGTCATGGTTTAGGGACTAGGTATGCGTGTGATCGATTTTTACGTCCTTCGGAGGACGTGGGCCGAAGAATTGGTAAAAGTCTACCTTAATGCGGCCGTTATAAAGTTTTCTCTTTTTATCCGCCTGGCGTCCGAATAATTTCTCAAAATTTTCATTGGCGGTAAGAACGTAAAAGGACCAGGTACCCAATTCCTTGAATACCTTTCCCATTTCCCGGTAAAGATGTTCCACTTCCTTTTTTTCACCCAATCTTTCTCCATACGGCGGATTGCAGATGATGTAGCCGTATTTGAACTTGGAGCTCAAATCCTTTACCGGTTGACGCTGGAAGTGAATTTGACCGTCCACCCTTGCCTGGCGGGCATGGTACCGGGCCAGGCTGAGCACATTTTTATCAATATCCGATCCAATAATGCGAAGGGGCCTATCATATTCAGCCAAATCCCGGGCTTCTTCCCGGGCTTCCTCCCAGTACCGGGTGGGAAGGTTCGGCCATTTTTCCGCGGCAAAGTCCCGGTTTAGTCCCGGGGCTATGTTTTGTCCTATTAATGCCGCTTCGATGGGTATGGTGCCGGAGCCGCAAAAGGGATCGATCAGTGTTCTCTCCGGCTGCCACCTGCTCAATGACACCATGGCGGCGGCCAGCGTTTCCTTGAGCGGTGCCTCCGCCGACAGTTTTCTATACCCCCTCTTATGCAGACCCGGCCCGGTGGTATCAATGGTGAGGGTTACAACATCCTTGAGAATTGCCACCTCAATGGTATACACCGGGCCTGTTTCCTCAAACCATTCCCGGCAATATGTCTCCTTTAATTTTTCCACCACGGCCTTTTTCACGATGGCCTGGCAGTCAGGAACGCTGTAAAGTTGGGATTTGACGGACTTTCCCTTAACCGGGAAGCAGGCTTCCGCAGGGAGCCACTGTTCCCAGGGAAGGGCTTTGGTTTGTTGAAACAATTCCTCAAAACTTAATGCTTTAAATTCCCCCATTTTAACCAGCACCCGGTCAGCCGAACGCAGCCACAGGTTAGCCCGGCAGATGGCCTGTTCATTGCCTGTAAAGGTCACTTTGCCGTTCTCGGTTCTCTGGTTTTCATATCCCAGTGCCTTTAATTCCCTGGCCACAACGGCCTCCAGGCCGAAGGTTGCCGTGGCCGTCAATTCTATCTTAGCCATTACTATTCCCCACCTTAATTATTGCTGTAAACAAGAACCACGCTGTTTGCAGCGGGGTTCTTGTTTTACTGGGTAACGGTGTTAACGTAAATTATTTCAATTCCCTGTTAACAATCATCTCCAGCAGCCGCGCAAACTGTTTATTTAAAAGATCATTCAGCGAAGTTCCGCTTTCCTCCGCCATTTTTTGTACCACCGGCAGCTGTTTCTGCAAGAACTCAGTGATAATGAATTCTATTATCTGGTCTTCCGATTGACCTGTTTTAGCCGCATAATCCTCCAGCATAGTGATGGTTTCCTCTGAAAGTTCCAATTCAAAACCCTGGTTTTCTTGATTTTCCATGGTATCTACCATTAAATACATCCTTTCCTGCAAAATAAATAGATCTTCGATATTAAGACATTAAAAGCCTTCCCAAAGGGATTTTTGTTTATATCTTTATAAAGTAATATTTTTGAGCTTTACTGTCCGTTACACTATCCTCTATAATTGATAATATATTAGAATACATTTGTTAGAAAGGGTTTGTTGCCATTGGATAAGCAAAATACTACAAACGATGTAAAAATTTATCCCCGGGATAAAAAGTTCAAATTTTCCTGTCACCAGGGTTTGGATTGCTTTAACAATTGCTGCCGCGATATCAATATTTATCTTACCCCTTATGATGTATTACGGATGAAGAACAAGTTGGGAATTGAATCCGGAGAATTCCTGGAGCGTTATACCACAATACAGGATAACGGTGGCTTTCCTGCCGTACTAATTAAAATGAACGAGAATGATAACCTTAAATGCCCCTTCCTTACCCCCGGTGGGTGCCGGGTTTATGATGTGCGAAGCTGGTCCTGCCGCGTTGCCCCAGTGGATATGACAGAAGACGGCTATAGTTTTATTTTTGATAGCTCCTTTTGCCACGGGCTCAAGGAGGACAAGGAATGGACCCTCGATGAGTGGATGCAGAACCAGGGCCTGGGTATTTATGATGAAAAGGAAAGCTCCTTTAAAAACATTCCCGTTCATTTTCGCCTCACCGGCATGAAGAACTTGGACAAGCTTATTAAAGACGTGGTTTTCATGGCTTGTTATGATCTGGACAAGTTTAGAAAATTTATTTTCCAAACCAGTTTCCTTAATTTCTTCTGGATTAATCCGGAGGAAATTGAAAAAATTCGTCAAGACGACGAAGCGCTACTGCAATATGCATTTCGCTGGTTGTTAAACGATTTCGAAGAAGACCTGGCAATGGACCTTTTGGATGAAATGAACGATTAACTTCTTTTGAGTTCGAAAAGCCTTGTCGTTGACAGAGGGTAAATAAAATTGTAAGATTAATCTTAAGAGTTAAAGCATAGTTCACTAATAAACGGAGATTAACCAGGCAAGGGATTTAGTTGACGAGTAGACGAGTTGAGAAGGAAATAGTTGAGTGGAGAAGAGCTGAGATGAGCCGGAATCTCGCATATTGACCGGTGCTCATTTGAGTACCGGTTTTTTCATTTCTCCCGCAAAAAGGAGGGAAGAAAAAAACCGGCTGGCAAACTGTATGACTTTAATGTAAAGTGAATTACGTGTAAAGGAGCGGGCAGCACCCGGAGCGAATGACGGCAACGGCATGATACCTGTCGGAACAAGGTCTTGGTAGCTTTGCCGTTGCGGACGCAACTTCTTATGCACAGAAGCCAATGTGTCAAAGAGCGAACGGAGCGGAGGATCAGCGGCGAATCCTGTTTGAGCGAAGCGAGTTATGCAGCCGCCCGGAGCGGAGTGAGCTCATTCAATTAAAATGCCCGAGTAAGTGAGCGCAGGGTGCTGCCCGCTCCGGCGGAATAATTGCCTTTATAAGAAACCGCAAGAGACTTTTTCAAGGTAGGAGGTAAATAAGAGAATGAAAAAAATAATCTTAACGCTATTAGCAATCACACTAATGGCCTTTGTGCTTGCCGGATGCGGCTCCGGAGGCGAGCAAAACAACACCGGCGACGACGTCATAAAGATAGGCGTAGCTCAATTTATGTCTCACCCGGCGCTGGAACTGGACCAGCAGGGCTTTCTGGACCAAATTAAAGAAGAAGGTTTTATTGACGGGGATAATGTAGAAATTGACATCCAAAATGCCCAGGGTGATCCCAACCTTGCCAAGACCATTGCAGATAAATTTGTGGCCGACAAAGTGGACGTTATTCTGGCCATAACAACACCGGTGGCCCAAGCAGCGGTGCAGGCCACCAAAGGAACAGATATACCGGTGGTATTTATAGCCGTTTCCGACGCTGTGGGAGCGGGTCTTATCCAGGAACTTGATCAACCCACCGGCACAAACGTAACCGGAGTCTACAGCGCGGATCCAGTGGAACAGCAGATGGACTTAATAGAAGAAATTGTACCGGGTATGTTCCGCCTCGGCTTAATTTATAACGCCGGGGAGGATAATTCGGTGAGTAACAAGAATCGAATTAAAGATTATGTATCCGGCAAAGACTGGAATGTAGTGGAGGCCCCCGTTACCAGCACCAATGATGTGCAGGCCGCGGCCCAGTCTTTGGTGGGTAAGGTGGATGCGGTTTTCGTCCCCCAGGATAACACCGTTATATCAGCCCTCGAGGCCCTGCTTAAGGTAATGGAAGACAACAACATTCCCCTTTTCACCGGTGATACCGAATCTGTTAGAAGAGGTGCCGTGGCCACCATCGGCAACGATGAATATGATTGCGGCAAACAGGGTGCCGAAATGGTTGCCCGGGTGCTGAACGGCGAGAACGCCGGGGACATAGTGCCGGAAGAGATTCGCAAGCGCACCACCATGGTGAATAAGAATGCGGCTGAGAAAATCAGCCTGGAGATTCCCCAAACCGTACTTGACCGGGCCGATGAAATAGTGGAATAAAAGAGTTTACCGGAAAGAAGTGAACTGACTTGGAAAGCGTAATTATCAGCGGCTTACAACAGGGGTTAATATATGGTTTCATGGCTTTGGGAGTCCTTTTAACCTTTGAACTGCTGGGTTTTCCCGATCTCAGCGTGGAAGGTACCTTTCCCCTGGGCGCGGCTGTTACAGCCCGTGCCGTGGTGGAAGGCGTGGACCCGGTGGTGGCTGTTTTTATGGGTGCCATGGCCGGGGGAGTCGCCGGCGCTGCCACGGGTATTATGCATACCAAGTTAAAGATCAATAATATATTAGCCGGTATCCTTACAGCTACGGCTATTTACACGGTTATGCTGCGAACAATGGGCCGGCCCAATACACCCCTTCTTGCTCACGACAATGTTTTCGGGCAGGTGCTGGGCTGGTTCGGATTGGTGGAAAGCCATTTAAATATAATAATTGCCCTTACGGTAACTGTAGTAGTTGCCAGGTTGTTAATGGGATGGTTCCTGTCCACCGACCTGGGGCTGGCGGTGCGGGCTACGGGTAGTAACGAGCGTATGATCAGGGCACTGGGTGTGAATACCGACACCACAAAGCTATTGGCCCTTATTATATCCAACTTTCTGGTGGGCCTCTCCGGAGCGCTGGCCTGTCAGGCCCAGGGGTTTGCCGATGTGGGTATGGGAATAGGAGTCCTTGTGGCCGCCATTGCATCGGTTATAATCGGGGAAACTCTTTTCGGCAAAGGTAGACTGAGCACAATCCTTACCGGTGTGATTTTAGGTTCCATTGTTTACCGGGCGGTTTTGGCCACCGCCATGCGAGTGGGCCTGCCGGCGGAGGATTTCAAGATGATTACCGCCGTGCTGGTGCTCCTGGCCCTTACATTGCCCAACATGGGGGTTAAAGGACGGATCGGCGGTGTTATGTCCGGCATGGTAAAGGGATTAAAGGGAGATAAGCCCGGCAAAACCGGATACCGAGGGGAAGGTGTTCCCGGTATGGGCAGCCAAGAGGTGGATAGATAATGATTGAGTTGAGGGGTGTTACAAAGCATTTTTTTGCCGGTACCGTCAATGAAGTTACAGCTCTGGATAATATTAATCTTAAAGCTCGGGACGGAGATTTTATAACCATAATAGGTAGTAACGGTGCGGGTAAATCTACCCTTTTGAAAGCCATAAGCGGTGTAATAAGTGTTGATGCCGGCAGCATAAAACTGGAAAACAAGGATGTTACCAAACTTCCCGAGCATAAAAGGGCCAGGGAGATTGGACGCATTGACCAGGATCCCATGGCCAGCACCGCAGGGGAAATGACCATTGAAGAAAACCTGGCCATGGCTTACCTGCGCGGGCAGAGAAGAGGTCTCTCCCGGGCGGTTAATAAAAAGAGGACCGGGAAGTTTGCGGGTGTTCTTAAAGACCTCGGGTTGGGCCTGGAAAACCGCCTGGGAGTACCGGTGGGAACCCTTTCCGGGGGGCAGCGGCAGGCGCTGGCCCTGGTTATGGCTACCATTGCCCGGCCCAAGCTCTTGCTTCTGGATGAGCATACCGCCGCCCTTGATCCCAAAGCCGCCCGGCTGGTAATGCAAATAACCCGCCGCCTTGTGGAAGCGCACGGACTGACCACGCTGATGATTACCCACAATATGGAGCAGGCCCTAAAATACGGCAACCGCCTGATTATGATGCACAGGGGTAAGATCATACTGGATATAGGCGCCGAGGAAAAGAAAAACCTCACAGTGTCCAACCTAATAGAAAAGTTTACAGCCACCAGCGGTACGGCATTTGATGACGACCGGGTGTTACTGGCATAAGTACAAAAACGGTTCCCTTTATGGTGGGAACCGTTTCTTTTTTTAAGGCAGACGCCCATGCCGCCAACCAGGGGACTGATTCCGGTTACGTATTGACACCTCCTCTTGATATATTATATTCTAATATAGGGTAAATCTAATATAATAATAATCAAATATAAGGAGTGTAAATATGCCCAAAAAGGTTATAATTATAGGCGGTGTTGCCGGGGGTGCCAGCGCGGCAGCAAGGCTCAGAAGGCTTGATGAAGATGCTGAAATAATAATGTTTGAACGGGGAGATTATATTTCCTTTGCCAACTGTGGCCTGCCTTATTATGTGGGCGGGATTATTACCGAAAGGGATAAACTCTTGGTGCAGACCAAAGAGGACATGGAAGCAAGGTTCAATATGGATGTCAGGGTGAGAAGCGAAGTCGTAAAGATTTTCAGAGAGCAAAAGGAGGTTGAGGTTCTTTCCGGCGGCGAAATATACCGGGAGAGTTATGATTACCTAATATTGTCCCCGGGGGCGGCGCCGGTTGTCCCTCCTATACCTGGAATAGACCGGCAGGGTATTTACACCCTGAGAAACATGGCTGATGTGGATGCCATAAAGGGTCACCTGGACAATCAAAAGCCAGAAAGAGCAGTGGTTATCGGCGGGGGTTTTGTGGGCGTTGAAATGGTCGAAAATTTGAAGGAAGCGGGGTCCCAAGTAACCCTGGTGGAAGCGGCGGATCAGATAATGGGTCCCCTGGATCCGGAAATGTCCAAAATGCTGGAAAAGCAATTGCTGGATAACGGTGTAAAGGTTATAACAGGAGATGCGGTGGCTGAGTTCGGGGGACAGGAAGATATAGAAGTTATGCTCCAAAGCGGAGTCAAAGTAAAAGCCGATATTGTAATTTTGGCCATAGGCGTTAAGCCGGAGTCAAAGCTTGCCATGGAAGCCGGCCTGGATTTGGGTGAAAGGGGCGGAATCAAGGTTGACCGGTACTTAAGGACCTCCGACCCGTCTATTTACGCAGTGGGTGATGCCATAGAGGTTAAGGACATTGTGAATGAAGACTATACATTGATTCCCCTGGCCGGCCCGGCCAACAAGCAGGGACGTATAGCCGCCGATAATATCTCTGGCAGAGAAGTTTCCTTTGACGGGTCTCAGGGTACATCCATAATCAAGGTATTTGATATTACCGGTGCGGCAACGGGTAACAATGAAAAGGCCTTAAAAAGATTAAATATACCTTACCTAAAGTCTTATACACATTCACCTTCACACGCGGGGTATTATCCCGGGTCCTTTATGCTAACTATTAAGTTACTTTTCTCACCAACTGACGGGAAAATATTGGGGGCCCAGATAACCGGGCGGGAAGGCGTGGATAAGAGAATAGATGTGTTGGCCACAGCTGTGAGACACGGGTTAACGGTATATGACCTGGAGGAATTGGAACTGGCCTACGCTCCGCCGTACTCATCAGCCAAAGACCCGGTGAATATGGCCGGTTTTACCGCGGCCAATATTTTAAAAGGGGACATGAAAGTTATTCACCTGGAAGAATGGGAGAAATTGAGTAAGCAGAATTACTTTTTGCTGGATGTAAGGACCAAAGAAGAGTTTGATAACGGCCACCTGGAAGGTGCGGTAAATATTCCGGTGGATGACCTGCGGGCCCGTATAAATGATCTTCCTAAGGATAAAGAGATAATTATCTACTGCAAAATCGGTCTCAGGGGATACATTGCCTACCGGATACTGCATCAAAAGGGTTTCAAAGTTAAAAATCTTAGCGGCGGTTACGATATTCACCTGGCAAAGAATTATCATTATGGTGAGGGATTGGAGATGAATGAGCAAATGACCCGTAGTGAACTGCCTGCAATGGAACGGATAAAGGAAAGCGCCAAGACAGTGAAAGTTGATGCCTGCGGGCTCCAATGCCCCGGACCCATAATGAAAGTATATAAGGAAATGGAAAATATCCAGGAAGGGGAAGTGTTGGAGGTTCATGTAACCGATCCGGCTTTCGGAGCTGATATCAAGTCCTGGTGTCAGCGAACCGGAAATACACTTTTGGGAGTGGAAAAGGCGGACCGGGCCTTCATTGCCTATGTAATGAAAGGGACCGGGGGGGACGGTAGTACCACCTGCTGTACCGCTGCAGCCCCTGCGGCCGAAGTTCCCCAGGGGAAATCAATAATAGTTTTTGACGGGGAACTGGATAAAGCAATAGCCTCCTTTATCATTGCCAACGGTGCCGCGGCAATGGGCCGGCCGGTTACCATGTTCTTTACCTTCTGGGGGCTGAATATATTGAGAAAAAATAAGGCTCCCAGGGTAAACAAAACCTTCATGGAAAAAATGTTCGGTATGATGATGCCCCGGGGCAGTAAAAAGCTTAAACTTTCCAACATGAATATGTTTGGTATGGGACCCAAAATGATAAGGGGCATCATGAAAAAGAAAAACGTTGCATCCCTGGAGGAACTGATTCAGCAGGCAAAGGAAAACGGTGTAAAATTGGTGGCCTGTGCCATGTCCATGGACGTAATGGGCATACAAAAAGAAGAATTGATAGACGGAATCGAAATCGGTGGAGTAGCCGCTTACCTGGGGGAAGCGGAACAATCCAATGTAAACCTGTTTATTTAAAAGGGGCTAAGCCGGGCTGTTTATAACAGAGATAGGGGTTGACGATTTAAACAAGGTGAAGCTATTATAGTAGTTGATAACTTTATTTTGTTTTAGCAAATTAAGTTATTCATATATTCGAATAGACACCATGCTCAAATGTTTGCCAGGGAATTGTTCGTTCAGGTAGTTGGTGTCTGGGTGACCCGGTGATTTCCGAAGAGAGCGGAGCACTGAGTAGCGGCGCTCAGCCCGTCAAATCCCAAGAGCATGACCCCGTAAGGGCGTGAAGAAGAAGGTATGCTACCGGTAGCAAGCGGCTTTCAATGAGGAGCTTTTGTGCTGTACGGGAATAATTGCGGAGCGAACGGAGGAAACCACCGGGGCGCCCCAACACTAAAGGTAACTTTCGAGGTATTTTTTTCAATATAATCTAAATAAGTTTGTTAATTAGTTCGGGAGGTGAAACCGCCTTGTCCATATTGACCAATCTAAAAGATATAACAAACCGGCTGGCCGGGCGGTTTCATGTCCCGTCCGGACTTTTATATTCCCGGGAAGAAAAGATACTGCATATTAGTGATACACCTACAACCCTGTACCCCGCCATCAAATACCTTTTGGAAACCCTCAAGCCCGATGTGCTGGTGCACACCGGTGATTTGGCCGATGATATCAAGCTGGAGATTGATCCCGGCTATATGGATGCCTACGGCAGGGCGGTAATTCCCTTTTTACGGATGATGGAGGATTCCCCGGCCGGTGAAATTTATGTTGTACCCGGTAACCACGACAGTCCTGAAGTGATTGACCGGAATACCCGGAGAACCCGTTTGGTGACAGAGGGTGATGTACTATTGGTCAAGGGGATGTCCCTGGGGATGGCGCATACCCCCGCCAGGCTGCCGGAGACTGCCGGTTTTAGATTATATGGCCATAATTTCTCCGGCGGCACGGGGAACAATGCAGTTTATTTAAACGGCTTAAGGAACGTTAACGTTATTCTGTGCCCTTCGGGGCGAGTGGTAAAGATCTTCTATCCCTTTACAGTAAATTACGACCGGAAACTGGATAATTGTTATGGAATTGCCAGGACAGTGTGATAACCGGGGGATGGTATTATGATTTTCGTCCGCACCGGGCCCAGGTATTTATTTCTGCGCAGTGTGGATAAGGTAAAGCTTACCGAAAGGCTTGTTACGGTTCTGCAGGGGAAGATTATGACCTTTACGGAAGCCATGGAGATCGCCGGTGAAGCTAACACTATTGTTTTTGTTACGCCGACGGACGAACCCCAGGCGGGTATTTCCGGTGCAGAGGTTATTCTGCTTCCCGTGGGCTCCTCGGTTACCCTTTCCTGTCTTTTCAATGCAGGCCTGGGAACCTTAATTTCCAAGGCCGATCTGGGCCCCGGCTTGCTGGTGCAGCGGGTGCCCCGGGACGGAAGTAAAGTTATTGAGACGGTAGCGGAATATTACGGGGCGAGGATCCTTGACATGGAGGATGCTGTAAACCGGGGAAAGGCTGATGATACTGTAATAGTGTTTACCGACCGGGTTTTAAGTAGACCGGTAAGGGTGGATGAAATTTTATCGGTGCTGCTGGTGAACCGCAAGGTGCCGGAAATGTACAGGGAACTAAGGCAGGAAGCGGTTCGTTATTTCACCGAGGGGTTGGAAAGCGGACAGTGGCACGAGGTAAGGATTAATATTTATGATATTGAGGAAGAATATAAGATCCATTATAAAAGGCTGGTAGCAGCTCTGGAAGATCTCGAGGCGGGATTGATTCTGGGTGAGACCTGGACCAGGGATCATGCCCTGGCCCTTTTCTCGGTGGTTGCATACCAGGTGAGGTTATTTACAACAGTAGAGCCACAAGATCTAAAACAGATATTGTTGGGTTTGGAGTATGATTCCGAAGGATCACGGTTTGTGGATATGGATTTATATTACCGGCGTAGAAAAGTGGAGCGGGGAGATGTAATTAAATATCTGCCCAAAGATGTGCGCGGTTACGGCAGGTATTTCCGGGAACGGCTTTTTTCCCGCCTGTCAAAGGAGACCGCTGCAAAGATATTACAATTGGAACAAAAGTTAACCCGTCCTTCCGCAGACCGGTGACCTGTTTAATGGTGCCGGTTTTTGTTTATCATGTTACCTGGAGGGAGACTAAAATTAATGGAACAAAATATAACTTTTAAGGTGATAAACTTCGGCTGTCCCGTTAACCGGTACGAATCCGAGGCCATAATCTCCGCCATGAAAAAGGCGGGGTTTATCGAAACACCCGGTCCGGCCAGGGTTTGTATCGTAAACAGCTGCGTGGTAACCGGTTCCGCCGCAGCTGAAGCCCGGAGGGTCTTAAGAAAGGCCAAAAGGGATAATCCCACAGGTATAACGGTCATTGCAGGGTGTTATCCCCAGGTGTACCACCGGCAGCTAAGGGAAGAACTACCTGAAGCCGACATAATTATTGGCACCACAGGCAGGTCCCAATTGCCCGGGATTATAAGGGACAGGCTGGGTGAAAAGGAAAACAGGCCGGTGGATTTGGTCAAAGAGCACGGCGGAGAAGAGATATTCGAGGATATGCCCGTTGAAAGCTCCTATAGCCGGATAAGACCGGTGGTAAAAATTCAGGAAGGCTGCGACGAATTTTGCACCTACTGTATAGTCGCCCTGGCCCGGGGCAGCCCCCGCAGCATGAAGCCGGAGAGAGTATTGGCGCAGGTTGGCCACTTCGTGGAAAAGGGGCACCGGGAAATTATTTTAGCTGGCAATCACCTGGGTATATACGGCAGGGACATTCCCGGCTGGGACCTGTCGGAAATTATCCGGCAACTGGATAAGCTTCCGGGTAACTTCAGGATCAGGCTTAACTATATAGAACCAATGGATGTTGACCCGAGCTTATTGGAAACCATAGCCAACAGTAAACGGGTTTGCGAACATTTATACCTTCCATTGCAAAGCGGCTCGGATAATATATTAAAAAAAATGGGTCGCAGGTACGGCAGTGAAGAATTTAGAAATGTTGTTAAACGGGCACGGAAATTAATGCCCCAGGTATCCATATATACCGATATAATTGTGGGGTTTCCCGGAGAAACCCCGCCGGATCACAGGGCCACAATGGATATTGTGGAAGAGCTGCAATTAAGCCGCCTGCACATTTTCCCCTATTCCCCAAGGCCCGGCACCCCCGCTGCAAAGCTTAAAGACACCGTCCGCCCCGACATCAAAAAGAAAAGAGTGGAAGAGCTGCGCGCGCTGGACAAAAAGCTGGCCGGGAGCTTTCACGCCCGGCTGGTGGGTGCCCCTCTGGAGGTATTGCTGGAAAGCATATCGGAGTTTAAAGGGGAAACTACCGGCTATGGCCTCTCCCGCAACAACGTACGAGTCAGATTCCCGCTGCGGCACAAAAAAGTATCCCCGGGAGAAATTATCCCGGTTACCGCCCTTGAAGCACATCACTGGGGTGTGACGGGGGAGATCAAAAGCATGGGTAAGTGAGCGCAGGGTGCTGCCCGCTCCGGCGAAATAATTACCTTTTAAACTAAACCACGAGAGAGTTTTTTCAAGGTAGATAAGCTCCAAGAATAAGTTAAATTTATTGTTTTCACCCACTACCGGTGATAAAATAATAATAAGACAAGAAAAGCAGGAGGAAAAAAGTGCTTGATAACCAGCTGCACATATTTGTAACAGTGGCAGAAAAAAAAACTTTTCCAGAGCTGCAGAAGCATTAAGCCTTTCCCAACCGGCCATAAGCCAGCATATCCACAGCCTGGAAGACTATTACGGCGCCAAACTCTTTGAGCGTTCCAGCAAACGGGTGGAACTTACCCAGGCCGGTTCCACACTCTATAAATACGCCAAGGAAATTTTAGACATGCATGGTATTGCCAAGCGGGCAGTCGCGGACCTGATGGAATTGGTCACCGGTAAGCTCACCATAGGGGCCAGCTTAACCATTGGCGAGTACGTGTTACCGCACTTATTGGCCGCTTATTCACGAAAGTATCCCGACGTAAAGTTATCCGTAATTATAGGCAATACAGAGGAAATGCATGAAAAGGCCCTTGACGGCAGTATTGATATAGGATTGGTTGAGGGTGACCTGGTGGACCCCCACCTTGAAATTACGGAATTTTTGCAGGATGAGTTGGTGTTTGTTATTCCCAAACAGCATCCCATGGCAATGAAAAATGTAGTAGACAACAATGAATTGGCGGAAAACACCTTCATCTTAAGAGAAGAGGGGTCGGGCACCAGATTGGCCATGGAAAAGGCCCTGCAAGAACTATCGTTTAAGCCGAAAAAGCAAACGGTATTAGGAAGTACCCAGGCCATAAAGGAAGCGGTGGAAGCCGGTCTCGGAATTAGCTGCCTGTCCAAATGGACTTTACGTAAGGAACTGCAGCTTGGCATTTTAAAACCCTTGCGAATGAAAGACTGCAACTTAACCCGGGGATTCTACTTGATTAGGTATAAGGGTAAGTTTGAATCCAAGGCCTGTGCCGAATTTAAACGGTTCATACTTTCCGATGATATAATGCAGTACTTAGGATAAAATCCAGTTATAAACGTATGTCCTCTACTGGGGCAAATCTTAATTTACTTATGTAAAATATAGTTTTAGCAGGTTTTTGGCAATAGATCGGGGGCTGAAGCACCCGGTCTTTTTTTGTTGATTTTAGATACATTATATTATAATATACAAATATAGATTTTGTCGTTATCAACTTAGTTAGGAGTTGGTATATATGGAAGTAAAAAGGTTTGAACACCAGGCAGAACTCCTAAAGGCCTTGGCTCACCCCACGCGTCTTTGTATAGTGAACGGTTTATTGGACCGGGAGCAGTGTAATGTTACAACAATCCGTGAATGCATGCACCTGCCGCAATCCACGGTTTCCCAGCAGTTAGCCGTATTGAGGGCCAAGGGAATAGTGGAGGGGGAACGTAAGGGCCTGGAGGTATGTTATAAAGTTGTTGACGAAAGGGTAAAAGACATTGTAAGGCTTTTAAACGCGTATGATGAAAAGCATTGAAATGCATACCAAACAATTTTAATTTGTGGAGAAAGGGGAACCTAGAATGAAAATTGTGGCTTTGATGGGAAGCCACCGGGTGGGTAGTAATACCGACGTTATAATGGATAAAGTCTTGGAAGGGGCCCGGGAAGCAGGTGCTAAAACCAAAAAGTTTAATGTGTGTTTTGGCAGCCCTCGACAGTAAATTTAATTAAAGGGAGAGTTGCCAGGAGGATAGCTTTGAAGCGACCCTTTACCCTTTTATTTCCGGCTTTCGGAAATTTATTTGTAGAGTGCTGGCGTTTGTTCGTTGTTAATTACCTTTGGTTAGTGCTGCTGGTATTAGTATTATCTACAGTAACATATGCCGGTAATATGCGGGCTGGGTTCATTGTGCGCCGGGGAAACGGAGTGGGAAAAAGCCGAAGGAACTTTTGACCGTGAATATGTGTCTCACAAGTCATAGGAGTGAATCAACAACCTGGGAAGCGATTTAATTAAATCGCTTCCCTTTGCTTTAGAGGGACAAGTCCAAGCATAACGCCCCATTAGTTTAAAATATCGCGCCCATTTGCTGAAATGGTTAAATTCCGGCGCTGACAGCCCCTAATGGAATAAATTAGGTATTGTGTATTACCATCCTTTGAGGTAAAATCTACCATTAGCACCTGGTCCCAAAAAAGGAGGTGATTTAGTTGGGTTTTTCAGTGCGTTTATCTTCCACGGAATGTTTAAACAAGAAATGGTTGCACGAACTCTTTCCGGTTTTAGCTAGTTTACTAATTGTTTGTTCCGGAATTATATTGTCTTTTTTATTTCATCAAGCTGAAGAGAATATTAAGCAAAGCTCAAATACCAATACCGGAGTTGCAAGTGTATCAAGACCGGCGGACCAGGACTGGGGGCCCCTGGCTGAATACAAACCCCTTGTGCGGGAATACGCCAACCGTTACGGTGTTGAACCGGCGCTGGTGCGGGCCATTATGATGCATGAGTCAGAAGGCAACGCCAGGTTGGTGAGCCGCGCGGGTGCGTTGGGCCTAATGCAGTGTACCCCTGACAAATTCGGACCCGGAGAAGATCCCTTTAACCCCCGAACCAACATCAAAAAGGGAACAAAATACCTGGGTCTCATGTTGCGCAAGTTTGAGTCCGTGCCCCTGGCCGTGGCTGCATACAATGCGGGACCCGGGGCAGTGGCAAAATACGGCGGCGTCCCTCCTTACCCCGAGACGCAGGCCTACGTACCCCGTGTAATGGCCACCTACAGGCAATACCTGGAGGACACATAAAGAAACAGCCCGCAGCGCGGGCTGTTCTAGGTCGGCCGTTTAAAAGCAGCTGCCACCTATAAATTCCCGGATAATAGAATTAGCGGGAATATCACAAGTATCAATGGCAGTGAAATAACTGAGAAACTTACGCAAGCGGCGGGCCTCCGAATGCTCGGGGCAATCCTGGCTTATTTCGGATAAAAGCGGTTCGGCGAACTTTTTTAGCACCGCCAGTTCATACACAAGGGCGGAGTTGAACATTATATCAGATTCTTCCTGGAAAGGAAAAATATATTTTTCCTCTCCCCGGCGTACCGAGGGCCAGCGGGAGATGGTTTCCCGGGCGGAGTAACCGCGGAAATTATTGTCCCTCACTATGCGTCTTAAAACACGAAGGTCGGTGGTTGGAATACGGTTATGCTTATCCAGATTTAATTGAGTAAGGGCGCTGACATAGATTTTGAACTTAAGGCCCTTGGGAATGGAACGGGTAAGCATGTCATTCAAACCATGTATTCCTTCCACGATTATCAAGTCCGAAGAATCCAGTTTCAGAGTTTCACCTCTATATTCCCTCTCACCGGTATTGAAGTTATAACTGGGAAGCTCCACTTTCTCCCCCTGGATTAACTGAATCAGATGTTCATTAAATAGAGCATGATCAAGGGCATCCAGGCATTCAAAATCATAATTCCCATTTTCATCCAGAGGAGTGTCGCACCGGTTAACGAAGTAGTCATCAAGGGAAATAGCCACGGGTCTGATTCCATTAACCCTTAATTGAATTGAAAGGCGCTGGGCAAAGGTGGTTTTACCGGAAGATGACGGGCCGGCAATGAGTACTATACGTATCCGGTCAATATTGTCCGCAATAAGGTCGGCTATACGGCTTATTTTCTTTTCATGGAAAGCCTCCGCCACCCGGACCAGATTGCCGGATTTCCCCGCGGCGATTTGATCGTTCAGGGAAACCACATCTTGCACGCACAGGATTTTGCCCCAGTTATCCGCTTCGTGATATATATTGGCCAGTTTACCCTGTTCAACGTATTCAGGTATTACGGTGGGGTTTTCCTTTCTGGGCAGTTCCAGTATAAATCCCGGCAGGTAATACCGGAGGCGGAAGGTCTTTAAGAACCCTGTGGAAGGCACCATTGTTCCATGGGAATAATCGTGAAACCAGCCGCAGGTGTGAATATCCATTGTTGCGGATTGCCTGTATCTTAAAAGACCTATTTTATCCACTTCGCCCGATTCCCGGAACAATTGCTTAACTTCTTCTTTCTTAAGACGCCTGCGGATAACGGGTTCATCTTCCTTTACTATTTCATGCATTCTTTGCTCAATGGCCTGAATGTCGTTATCTTTAAGGGGCCGGCGATGTTCTATTTCCCCGTACACTCCATTGCCCAGGGTGTGTTTCACCGTTACCGAGCTTCCCGGGAGCACCTCACAGGTGGCCCGGATTAGGACCATTATCAAGCTGCGCTGGTAAACGCGCATACCGTCATTGGTGCTCAAATCAATAAATTCCAGAGTGCAGTCCTGTTCCAGGGGGGTGCGCAGGTCCTTTATGGCATTGTTTATTTTTGCCGCCACCACGGGCCATTTAATATTTATTTCTTCCCTAAGTTCCATGGCCTGAGTTCCCCGGGGGATTTCTTTAATTTCACCGGAAGGTAGAATTGTAACTTTCACCATACTGTTAGTTGTCAAAAGTCTTCACCCCCATAACTACGCGTATGGACAGTTTTATATTATATTCTAGATTATTCAGGGGTGTTCCTGCCGGGGTGGGGGATTAGCTGTTGAGTTGCGAAAGCATGTTTGTTGTGGATCTAAAATGTCAATTATATAACAAGAGGTGATGACTTATGGAATTAAAACAGGCTATAGCGGAGAGAAGGAGTATAAGAAAGTTTAAACCCGATCCGGTGCCCCCTGAGTATATCGATGAGCTTTTGGAAGCCGCGCGTCTCGCCCCTTCCGGGACCAATATACAGCCGTGGCGGTTTGTGGTGGTAACCGGGCAGGAGATGAGGGAGAAGGTTGGTGCCTGTACCCCCTTGAAATTTGTGGGAAAGGCTCCGTTAATAATGGTTTGCTGCGTCAATGCCGCTGCTATTAAAACCACCGGGAGCCGGGTGGCCGAACTCAACGAGGCCGGTGCCTTTGCCGGGACCGACCTGGAAAACTTACCCCCGGAGGAGTATAAAAAATTTAGACGGGCAATGGACAGTGAGGCAGCGGTACAAGCATATTTGGGGTTAAATACAGCAATAGGTATTGAACACATGGTTCTGCGGGCCACGGACTTGGGACTGGGAAGCTGCTGGGTGATGATGTTCCACCGTGATAAAGTAAAGGAAGCATTAGAGCTTCCCGAAGAAATAACCCCTTTGGTTCTTCTACCAATAGGATATCCTGACCAAAACCCCGCACCCCGCCCCCGCCTGCCATTGGAGCAAATAGTTCTCAAAAGAGTTTAGGATAGATGCCACTGTATTCAGTGGCATTTTTTACGCAATGAACAACTTTCAGTGTGCGGTTTTAAATAACCGGGTAGCAAAAAAGAAGTTATGATTTAAACGGTATATGTTAAACATCCAAATAGTGATTGGGCGGGTAAAGAATCTTCGGTTTTGGGAGGGCAGATGTTTCTGTTTGTAAGGTTCTGTATCTATTGGCTCAATTTTACAGTCCCAAAAAATGGGTGGGGTGCATACATTAGGTATGGAGACTGGTAAATGCATTGATGTTTACAAATGTTTGAGGAAGAGGGGGTGCATTTAATGGCACAGTATGAGTTTAAAAAAATGTATCTAATTTAGGGGGTATGCGTTTTTTGCGCTAATTAATAAAACCCCGTAAAATGGCGGTTTCGGCAATTGCGTAGGTTTTTGCGATTTGCTACAACCGAAAGACCCCCAACCCCCTCGTATAATAGATCCCGAATAAAATACCCTTCATCCAAACCGGACAATCTCTTCGCTGGGAGTACCCAGCAGGATGAATTCTTCACGCCCTTGAAGGTGGTGGTGATACCCCTAATACTTGCTTAGTCTGTTTCTCTTTCCCCGGCCTGGCTTGATTCTGACGACCTAGCATGTTCGCCATATCGGCAGTTCTGATCAAGGTGAG
>Ga0182240_100083_pt1 | contig 46870 bp, 46 predicted proteins | sample hydfrates4_PW_90_FD_145594 | JGI IMG/M metagenome (GOLD analysis project Ga0182240, IMG submission 145594) | Subsurface microbial communities from deep shales in Texas, USA - hydraulic fracturing test 4_PW_90 | ecosystem: Environmental > Aquatic > Deep subsurface > Shale gas/oil reservoir >...
CCGGAAAACAAAGGTTTATATGAAAGTATAATAGAAAATGGTTGTGTAATGAGTGAATTTCCGCCTGGTTCTAGTCCGCAAAATTGGCATTTTCCGGCAAGAAATAGAATAATAAGTGGAATTTCACGCGCTGTTATAGTGGTGGAGGCTGCCCAAAAAAGTGGAGCTTTAATTACTGTAGATTATGCTTTGGAACAGGGTAGAGATGTATTTAGTGTTCCGGGTCCAATTACAAGTAAATATAGCTTAGGTACCAATAACCTTATAAAACAGGGTGCAAAACCAGTTACTTGTGTCGAAGATATTTTAGAGGAATTTGATGTAAAACCGTTATTTGAAAACTTTGAAGTAAAAAAGAGTACGGTTATAAAATTAACTGAATCTGAAAAACAAGTGTTAAAAGAAATTGAGCAAGGACCGTGTGAGATTGATACCATTTCTCAAAGGACAGGTTTGAAGTTGTCTGAGATAAACGCAACATGTGTTATTTTAGAAATGAAAGGTTTAATAAGGAAAATTCCAGGGAAAAAATATATAAAGGTTGATCTTTAGATAGATAGTTAATTTTCTAATACAACTTGGGGTGAGAAGATGACTAAACAGGCAGCTAAAACACTGGTTATAGTTGAGTCCCCTGCTAAGGCAAAGACCATTGGTAAATTTTTAGGGAAAAAATATTATGTTAAATCTTCCATGGGTCATATTAGGGATCTTCCTAAGAGTCAATTGGGAGTCGATATTGAAAATGGTTTAAAACCTAAATATATCACCATCAGAGGCAAGGGGGATATATTAAAAAAATTAAGGGAAGCTAAAAAAAAAGCAGACAAGATATTGCTGGCTTCTGACCCTGATAGGGAAGGAGAAGCTATTGCGTGGCATTTGCAAAAGGCGCTTAAAGTACCTTCGGATTCCCTTTGTAGGATAGAGTTTAATGAAATAACCAAAGATGCTATTAAAGAAGCTTTAAAAAATCCTCGCCAGATAGATATTAACAGGGTAGATGCTCAACAAGCCAGAAGAGTTCTTGATAGGCTTGTAGGTTATAAATTAAGTCCCTTACTGTGGAGAAAAATCAAAAAAGGCTTGAGTGCTGGTAGGGTGCAATCTGTTGCTGTTAAGCTTATTTGTGACAGGGAAGATGAAATAGAAAAGTTTGAACCTGAAGAATATTGGAGCTTAACAGCTAATTTAAAATCTGAAAAAAAATCAAAAGGTATTATTGAGGCTAAGCTATACAAAATTGGTGACAAAAAGGCAGAAATAAAATCTCAAGCTGAAATGGACGAAATACTCTCTGAATTAAAAAATAAAATTTTTTTACTGGAAGATATCAAAAGAAAAGAAAAAAGGAAAAACCCATTACCACCTTTTACAACAAGTAGTTTACAACAAGATGCATATCGTAGATTAAATTTTACTGCTAAAAAGACCATGAGAATTGCCCAGCAACTTTACGAAGGAATTGAATTAGGAAAAGAGGGCAGTATAGGGCTAATAACCTATATTCGTACTGATTCAACTAGAATAGCTGATGTGGCTCAGAAAGATGCTAAAGAATATATTGTTGAAAAGTTTGGGAAAGACTATGTACCAGAAAAGCCAAGGCAATATGTTTCTAAAAAACAGGCACAGGAAGCCCATGAAGCTATTCGTCCTACTTATATATCTAAAGACCCTCAAAGTGTAAAAAATTATTTAAGCAGAGATCAGTATCGCTTATATAAGTTAATTTGGGAAAGATTTACTGCTAGCCAAATGGCTGCAGCTATTTATGACACTACAACATTTATTATCAAAGCAGGAAATTATGAGTTTAGAGCAAGTGGTTCAATTATAAAATTTTCAGGTTTTATGGAGGTTTATGATTTAAGTAATAAGGAGAAGGATAAAATACTACCTAACTTAGAAAAAGGCATAGAATTAATTCTAGAAAAATTAGACCCTAAACAGCATTTTACTCAACCACCTCCACGTTATTCGGAAGCATTACTGGTAAAAACATTAGAGGAACTCGGAATCGGTCGCCCAAGTACTTATGCTCCTATTATTAGTACTATTTTGGATAGGGGTTATGTGATCAGGGAAGATAAACAGTTAAAACCTACAGAGCTTGGTTACTTGGTTACTGAAATGTTGAGTGAATATTTTAATGAGATAATAGATGTAGAATTTACTGCGAATCTTGAAGATAAACTTGATAAAATTGAGGCTGGAAAAGCAAACTGGGTAGAAGTGGTTAAGGAATTTTATGCTCCCTTTAGCAAGGATCTGGAAAAGGCGGAAAATGAAATTGGTAAAATAGAATTGGAAGAAGAAGTTTCTGACGAAGTTTGTGAAAAGTGTGGGCGTAACATGGTAATAAAACATGGTAGGTATGGAAAGTTTTTAGCATGTCCAGGGTTTCCTGATTGCAGAAATACAAAGCCACTACTGGAAGAAGTCGGAGTAAAATGTTTAAAGTGTGGAGGAGATATTGTAGTACGTAAAAGTAAAAAGGGAAGAATATTTTATGGTTGTAGTAATTATCCAAACTGTGACTTTGTATCTTGGAAAAAGCCTGTAGGAGAAAAATGTCCTGAATGTGGGGAAATCCTAGTTGAACATAAAATTAAAAAAGGTGGAGAAAAAATAATTTGTAGTAATAAAGAATGTAATTTTGAAAAGCCACTAGAAATTTCAAATAAGTAGGTGTAATTATGACTACCGTTAATATAGTTGGAGCAGGCTTGGCAGGTGTTGAAGCTGCGTGGCAGCTTGCAAAGAGAGGAATAAAAGTAAAACTATATGAAATGAGACCTCAGAAGATGACACCTGCCCATAAAACAGGTTTAATGGCTGAACTTGTTTGTAGTAACTCTTTTCGTTCCAATGCTCTGGAAAATGCTGTAGGTCTTTTAAAAAGAGAAATGGAAATATTAGATTCACTTATCATGAAGGTAGCCAATGTAACTGCTATACCTGCCGGGGGAGCATTAGCTGTTGATCGAGAAAAATTTTCCGAAAGAATAACTGAATTAATTACAACCCATGAAAATATAGAATTGGTAAATGAGGAAGTTAGCGAAATTCCTCAGGGGGCTCCCACTATTATTGCTTCTGGGCCTTTGACATCAGCTTCTCTTTCAAAGGCAATTAAAGATTTTACAGGTGAGGAATACCTTCATTTTTATGATGCAGCTGCACCTATTGTAACTAAAGAATCAATAGATTTTTCAAAGGTCTTTTGGGCTTCAAGGTATGGAAAAGGCGATGGAGCAGATTACTTAAATTGCCCTATGACAAAAGAAGAATATGCGAAGTTTTACAATACTCTTGTAACTGCGGAAATGCATAAACCTAAAGATTTTGAAAGAGAAATATTTTTTGAAGGCTGCATGCCAATAGAGGTTATGGCAAAGCGAGGTCCTGAAACCTTACTATATGGCCCGTTAAAACCCGTAGGCTTAATTGACCCCAAGACAGGTGAGCAGCCTTATGCTGTTGTACAATTAAGAAAAGAAAATGAAAGCGGATCTTTATTTAATTTAGTCGGGTTTCAAACAAGTTTAAAATGGGGAGAACAGAAAAAACTGGTACAGCTGATACCTGGACTAGAAATGGCGGATATTATTAGATATGGTGTTATGCATAGAAATACATTCATTGTAAGCCCTAAAATTCTAAAAAAGACTCTTCAAACTAAAAAAGATCCAAGCATTTTCTTTGCAGGCCAAATAACAGGTGTGGAGGGGTATGTTGAAAGTGCCTCGTCAGGACTCGTGGCTGGCATTAATTGTGCTATGCTGGTAACTGGTAAAAAACCTTTAGATTTTCCAAATACAACAGCTATAGGTGCGCTTTGTAATTATATAGTAAGCGCTAATCCGGAAAGCTTTCAGCCAATGAATGTCAATTTTGGACTTTTACCAGCACTTAATAAAAAAATAAGACCCAAAAGTTTAAAAAAGCAAAAGATAAGTGAGAGGGCATTAAATGATTTGCAGGATTTTATAAGAAAAGAGCAAATAAGGTAGAAAATAAAAGATTATGAATATTTTGCAAAAAATTAAAATCCATCTTGCCTTAATTTTGTGAATGTGGTAGCATAATATAGTTGGTTGGATATTAAGCTTTTGTGGTGGTGTGAAGAGGTGCTAAATAGCCATAAGTGGCAAGAAAAATATTCAAATTATATGATGTATGAAAAAAACTTATCTGCTGCTACTGTCTCGGCTTACTGTACAGATATTAAACAATTCTTTGATTTTTTAAAAGGCGATGACACTGATATAAAATCAATAGATCATTTCCTACTAAGAAAATATTTAGGTCTTCTTCATTCACAAGGTTTAAAAAAGACAACTATTGCCAGAAAAATATCCGCCCTTCGCTCCTTTTTTAATTTTCTTAAAAGGGAAGGCTATATTGAAAAATCTCCAATGGTGAAGGTTGTTGGTATAAAGCAAGATAAAAAATTACCGCTATTTTTACGTCAAAAGGAAGTTGAACAACTTTTAAATATGCCTGATATTTCTCTTCCGCTAGGGATGAGAGATAAGGCGCTTTTGGAACTTTTGTATTCAAGCGGTATACGTGTTGGTGAGTTGGTCAGCTTGAATATTTCTTCTATCGACTTTAATAATATGTGTATGAGAGTAGTAGGCAAGGGATCCAAAGAAAGGATAGTTCCAATAGGAGATGTTGCATTAGAGTTTTTAGATCATTATATTAAATATGGAAGGCAAAAACTTGTTAAACAGCGGGAAAAAATTGAAGAGGCTCTGTTTCTCAATTGTTTTGGAAAGAGACTCTCTGCTAGAGGCGTACGTAATATTATAAATAAATATATTAACAATATTTCTCTTGAGAAAAGAGTCAGTCCTCATACCATAAGACACAGCTTTGCAACCCATCTTCTGGATAATGGAGCTGATTTGAGGACTGTACAGGAACTTTTAGGACATGTAGAATTGTCAACTACTCAAATATATACCCATGTTACTAAATCTAGAATTCACTCTGTATATAAAAAATTCCACCCTAGAGCGTAGAGAGGGGAAATTAAGTACTATGTTCAGAGGAACAACAATAGTAGGAGTAAAAAAAGATGGAAAAGTAGCGCTTGCTGGAGATGGGCAAGTTACATTTGGTGAAAAAATAGTAATGAAACATGGTGCCAAAAAGGTTAGAAGCTTATATAACGGTAAGGTACTTGCGGGTTTTGCCGGCTCAGTTGCAGACGCAATTACGTTATTTGAAAAATTTGAAGCAAGGTTAGAAGAGTTTCATGGCAACTTGCAAAGAGCAGCCGTAGAACTTGCAAAGGAATGGCGCCTGGATAAAGTTTTGCGTAGATTAGAAGCTCTACTAATAGTAGCAGATAAGGAGTCTTTATTAATAATATCTGGTACAGGAGAAGTTATTGAACCTGATGATGATGTTGTAGCCATCGGCTCTGGTGGACCATATGCTTTAGCTGCTGCAAGAGCCTTGTATAAGCATACAAATTTACCTCCTGATGAAATTTCAAAGGAGGCTTTAGGATTAGCAGCTGAGATATGTGTCTATACTAATAACAGTATATCTTTGGTGAAACTGGAATAGGGGGAGAGTGATTTGAAAAATGAATTACACGCCTAAAGAAATTGTCGAATATCTCGATAAATATATTGTGGGGCAAAAAGAAGCAAAAAAGGCTGTTGCCATTGCTTTAAGGAATAGATATCGCAGAAAAAAATTAGATAAAGAACTACAAGAAGAAATTACCCCCAAAAATATTATTATGATAGGTCCCACGGGGGTAGGAAAAACTGAAATTGCTCGCAGGTTAGCACGTTTTGTAAAAGCACCTTTTGTAAAGGTAGAGGCATCTAAATTTACTGAAGTGGGATATGTTGGTAGGGATGTTGAGTCTATAATTCGAGATTTACTTGAAACAGCTATCAGAATGCTCAGGCAAGAAAAAATGGAAAAGGTAAAAGATATTGCAGAAAAAAATGCAGAAGAGCATATTTTAGAGTTATTACTACCAAAACCAGATAAGTCAAATAAGGTTAAAAACCCCTTTGAAATGTTCTTTGGTGCTCATCAAGCTTCAGATGAAAATAATTCTGAAGAGGAAGATAATAAAAAGTTTTACGACGAACAAAAAAAGATTTTACGTGAAAAATTACGGCGCCAAGAACTAGAAAATGAAATAATAGAAATTGAGGTAGATGATAACAGTGTGCCAATGGTAGAAGTTTTTGGTGGTTCTGGAACTGAAGAAATGGGTATAAATATTCAGGATATGCTTGGAGGCTTATTCCCTAAAAGAAAGAAAAAACGTAAATTGCCCATAAGGGAAGCAAGGGATATAATTATTGCACAGGAGTCGGAAAAACTGATAGATATGGATGAAGTAACATCTTTAGCTATTGAAAGAACTGAACAGGAAGGAATCGTATTTTTAGATGAAGTAGATAAAATAGCAGTCAAAGAAAGTGGGCATGGACCAGATGTTTCAAGAGGTGGAGTACAGCGTGACATCTTACCTATAGTTGAAGGTTCAACTGTTATGACAAAGTATGGCCCTGTAAAAACTGATCATATTTTGTTTATAGCTGCCGGGGCCTTTCATGTAAGCAAGCCTTCAGACTTAATTCCGGAACTTCAAGGTCGTTTTCCAATTCGAGTTGAACTGGAAAGCCTTCAAGTTAATGAATTTAAGCAGATTTTAACAGAACCCCAAAACTCATTGATTAAACAATATAAATCATTATTAGAAACTGAAGGAGTTGAGGTACAATTTACTGACGATGCTATCACTGCTATTGCTGAAATAGCTTTTAAGGTTAATTCTCAAACTGAAAATATTGGTGCCCGCAGATTACACACAATTATGGAAAGAATTTTACAAGATTATTTTTATGAAATTCCTGCTAATATGGAAAAAATTATTATTGATGAAGACTATGTCAAAAACAAATTGGAAAATATTGTTAAAGACCGAGACTTAAGCCGCTATATTTTATAAAGGATGGAGGGAATGAAATGAAAACATTATTAGAGAAAACAAGAAACATCAACAAATTACTACAAAAAACTGCAGGTAATCCTGTTGATTTTGATGAAATGGCTAGTGTTTTAAGTGCGCAAATGAATGCAAATTGTTATATTGTAGGAAGGCATGGAAAAATTTTAGGCTATTCTTTTGTGGAAGGTTTTGCATGTGAAGTAATGGAAGATATAGTTTATAAATCTTCACGTTTTCCTGAAGAGTATAACGATGAACTTTTGCGAATTGTTGAAACTAAGAGTAATTTTAAACAGGATAATAACAATTGTATATTTAAGCCTTCTGGTTCAGGTGCAGAATGTCTTTTTAACAATAAATTAACCACTATCGTTCCTGTTATTGGTGGAGGTCAGCGTTTAGGAACCTTGATAATGGCTAAATTTGGTGAGGAATTCACCTATGAAGATCTGGTACTTGCTGAATATGGAGCTACAGTTGTAGGTATGGAAATTTTACGTTCTAAAGCTGAAAAAATTGAAGAAGAAGCGCGCAAAAAAGCGGCTGTACATGTGGCGCTTGGAACATTGTCATATTCTGAATTAGAGGCTGTAGAACACATTTTTGAAGAGTTGGATGGAAATGAAGGGGTCTTGGTTGCTAGCAAAATTGCTGATAGAGCAGGAATTACTCGTTCTGTAATTGTAAATGCCTTAAGGAAGTTTGAAAGTGCAGGTGTAATAGAATCTAAATCACTGGGTATGAAGGGCACCTATATCAGAGTATTGAATGATAACCTTCTAGAAGAACTTGAAAAATTAAAATACTAATCGAAAAGCCGTGAAAAAATCACGGCTTTTTTAAATGTTCATAGTTAAATGTTGTATATTGCCAATTAAATTTGGTAATAACTACATTCTAGAAAATAAAATCGTTGCACCATAAGTGAGCTTATGCTATACTTTTTTTGGTGTAAATACACACGCTCCCGGGGATATCAGCAAGGGTGCCCTATTTGGGGTTTTGCTGATAGATGATGGGAAGCGGAGGAAAAACCAAGAAGGGAGGTAGCAGGAATGGCTATTATTACGATGAAACAGCTCTTAGAAGCTGGGGTACACTTCGGGCATCAAACCAGGCGCTGGAACCCCAAAATGGATCCTTATATCTTTACTGAAAGAAACGGTATCTATATTATAGACCTACAAAAAACCGTTAAATTAGTAGAACAAGCTTATGATTTTGTAAGGGGTTTGGCTGCTGAAGGAAAGAGCATTCTTTTTGTTGGTACTAAAAAGCAAGCTCAAGAATCTATTAAAGAAGAAGCGGAGCGCTGTGGTATGTTTTATGTTAACCAGCGTTGGCTTGGTGGAATGCTGACTAACTTCCAAACAATCTCAAAAAGAATTGATCGACTATTTGAGCTTGAAAAAATGGAAGAAGAGGGTATGTTTGAAGTTTTACCCAAAAAGGAAGTTTCAAAGCTAATGGCTGAAAAGGACAAGCTGGAAAGATTCTTGGGTGGTATTAAACACATGAAGAAACTTCCTGCAGCAGTATTTATAGTTGATCCTCGTAAAGAAAGGATTGCTGTAGCAGAAGCCCGTCGTTTAAATATCCCTATTATCTCAATAGTTGACACTAATTGCGATCCGGATGAAATTGATTACGTTATTCCTGGTAATGATGATGCAATTAGGGCTGTGAGGTTAATTACAAGCAAAATTGCAGATGCTGTATTGGAAGGTACACAAGGTGCAGTTGATGAAGCAGAAGTTGTCAATGAATAATTTTGGGGGGGCCGTTATCAAACGGTCCCTACCCCTAAAATAAATAATATAAAAACAGGGGGTTTACATATGGTTACAGCTGCAATGGTAAAAGAATTAAGACAAAAATCAGGCGCTGGGATGATGGATTGTAAAAAGGCCTTGGAAAAAAATAATGGAGATATTGAAAAGGCTATGGAATATCTCAGGGAAAAAGGTCTCTCAGAAGCTGCCAAGAAAGCAGATCGGGTAACTGCTGAAGGATTAGTCCATTCGTACATACATGGCAATGGTAAAATAGGTGTTTTAGTGGAAGTTAACTGTGAAACAGATTTTGTGGCAAAAACTGATGAATTTAAGGAACTATGTCATGATATTGCTATGCAAATAGCAGCATCTCAACCACAGTATGTATCCAGGGAAGAGGTTCCTGAGGATGTTTTAGAAAAAGAAAGAAAAATTTTAAGGGCTCAAGCACTTAATGAAGGCAAGCCGGAAAATATTGTTGAAAAAATGGTTGAAGGCAGGCTAAATAAGTATTACAAAGAAATCTGTCTTTTAGAACAACCATTTGTTAAGGACCCAGACATATCAGTTGAAGATTTAATAAAACAAAAAATTGCAAAGATAGGTGAAAATATTTCGGTAAGGCGTTTCACCAGATATGAACTTGGAGAAGGCATCGAAAAGAAAAATGAGGATTTCGCGGCCGAGGTTCAAGCGATAGCTGATGCTGGGAAATGTTAAGAGAACACGGTGGTGTTCTCTTTTTTTACCTGCCAGAAAATATAAGTCTTGGGAGGCATAAATTTAACTAAGGCTTCCACCTGTGCTAAAGGCTTGGTGCAAGCCAAGTTTTCATTTATCAGTGGAAAATTTTATAAAAAAAAAGGTTTTTTTATGGTTCTGTAGAATTCCAAGTAATGGAGGTAATCTATTTGGATGGGGTAGCTAAATACAAAAGGATAATTTTAAAGCTAAGTGGTGAAGCATTGGCGGGAGAAAAAGGGTTTGGAATTAACCAGCAGGTAATATCATCTATTGCCAGACAGATTAAAGAAGTAAAGGAATTAGGGGTAGAAATAGCAATTGTTGTTGGTGGCGGCAATATTTGGCGAGGTGTAGCCGGAAGTGCCAGCGGTATGGATAGAGCGACTGCCGACTATATGGGTATGCTGGCTACTGTTATAAATTCTCTTGCGCTACAAGATGCACTCGAATCTGAAGGAGTAGATACCAGGGTTCAAACAGCTATCGAGATGAGACAAATTGCTGAACCATATATTAGGCGTCGAGCAATCCGTCACTTGGAAAAGGGAAGGGTTGTAATATTTGCTGCAGGAACTGGTAACCCTTATTTCTCGACAGACACTACTGCAGCTTTAAGGGCAGCTGAAATCGAAGCAGAAGTTATTCTAATGGCTAAGAAAGTTGATGGAGTATATGATGATGATCCGAAAACCAACCCTGATGCTAAGCGCTATAGTGACTTGGAATATATTGATGTTTTGAATCAAGGGCTTGGAGTGATGGATTCCACTGCTACCTCCTTATGCATGGATAACAAAATTTCAATTATTGTGTTTAATATAACTGTCGAAGGAAATATTATGAAAGTGGTAAAAGGTGAAAAAATTGGTACAATTGTCGGGGGGGATAATTAAATGGTTCAGACAGTTTTAAAGGATACTGAGGAAAAAATGAAAAAAGCAGTTGAAGCTTTAAGGAAAGATTTCCAATCCATTCGAGCCGGTAGGGCAAATCCGGCGCTCCTTGATAAAATTCAAGTTGACTATTATGGAGTACCTACTCCACTAAATCAGGTAGCCAATATTTCTGCTCCAGAAGCAAGGCTATTGGTAATTCAACCATGGGACAAAAGTGTACTGGGTGATATTGAAAAGGCAATCTTAAAATCGGATTTAGATTTAACCCCTAATAATGATGGTAATATTATTAGAATTGCTATCCCGCAATTGACCGAAGAGAGAAGAAAAGAGCTTGTAAAAATTGTAAAGAAAAAAGCTGAAGAATATCGAGTAGTTATACGCAATATCCGCAGAGAAGCTAATGATGAAATTAAAAAGATGGAAAAGAATGGTGAAATATCTGAAGATGAAATGCACCGTTCCCAGGATGAGGTACAGGAATTAACTAATCAATATATTGAGAAAATAGATGGAGTCTTAAAAAACAAAGAAGCAGAAATTATGGAAGTATAGTAACTTGCGAGTTGAGGAAAGTTGAAAATTCCCAATGTAATTGGTTATCTTGAAAAAGATGCAAAAAAAATATTGCAGGATAAAGGTTTTGAAACCACCTCCACCTATTTAGATGAGTATATAAGTAAATTATATAGCAAAACTAATTTATACCGTGTGATTAGACAAAACAACTCAGACCGTACGGTTCATTTGCTATTAGCGCCTCAATGTGATTTGAACTTGAAAGGGGGTGGAGAGAATGGCTCATAGAATTACTGAGGACTGCATTGCATGTGGTAGCTGCATGGATGAGTGTCCAGTTGAAGCTATCAGTGAAGGTGATGAAATTTATGTAATTGATCCTGATGTTTGCAGTGATTGTGGAACATGTGTAGACGCTTGTCCTAATGATGCAATTGTTGAAGAGTAATTTCAAAACCCCCTCGTTAAAGTAGAGGGGGTTTAATATGCATAAGTGGTGATTCGATGATTTTACAAAAACTTAGCAAGGTTAGAAAAAATCTTTTTAAAGGAAAAGATGCAATTGATAAGGAAAAGATTCCTTATCATGTGGCAATAATAATGGATGGAAATGGGCGCTGGGCACAAAAAAGAGGGTTACCAAGAATCGCAGGACATCGAGCAGGTGTGCAAGCACTTAAAAGAACCGTATCTGCTGCTAAAGAAATAGGTATTCAAATACTCACAGTTTATGCTTTTTCTACGGAAAACTGGAAAAGACCTAAGAAGGAAGTACAGGCTTTGATGGACCTACTTGCAGAACATATCCAGAAGGATTTGGATGAACTTCATTCTAACAATATCAAAATCAATTGTATTGGAAAAATTACTGATTTACCATTAAATACACAAGAATTAATAAAAAAGGCTGAAGATAAAACTAAAGATAACGATGGTTTAGTTTTGAATATTGCACTTAATTACGGTGGCAGGGCTGAAATTGTAGAGGCAACCAAAAAAGTAATTGCTGACGCCCAAAAGGGAACAATTACAGAAAATGATATAAATGAAGAAAAATTTGCGAGTTATCTTTACACAAGAGATCAAAAAGATCCTGACTTATTAATAAGACCTTCAGGTGAAATTAGAATTAGCAATTTTCTTTTATGGCAAATAGCTTATGCAGAAATTTATTTTTCTCCAGTGTTCTGGCCGGATTTCGATAAGGTTGACCTTATTGATGCAATAATTGATTATCAAAAAAGAGACAGGCGCTTTGGTGGTCTTAAAAAATAGGGGAGTTGAGTATGCTAGTAAAAAGACTTTTAACGGCAATAATTGGAATACCTCTAACTATCTTGATAATTTGGAATGGAGGCTCTCTTTTTCTTGCTGCAATTACTATAATTGTACTTCTAGCATTGCGAGAAATGATTAACATGTTGTGTAAAGATAACATTTATCCACTTAAATTTCTAACATACATATATGGAGTTACTCTTATAATTCAAACATATATTTATAAAGATAATTATTTAATGCTTTTATTTTTTATTTATTTCTTACTTCTAAGTTTTATTATAGTGTTTCAAAAAATAAAATTTGAGAGTATTGTGTACTCGCTTTTTATAGTATTTTATGTACCTTTTTTGATACGGTATCTAGTATTACTTAGAATGCAACCACAAGGCTTTTTATTTATTTTAACTGTTTTTATTCTTACCTGGACTTCAGATACAGGAGCGTTTTTTATAGGTAAAAGATTTGGCAAAAACAAGTTAAGTCCCTCCATCAGTCCTAATAAAACAGTTGAGGGTGCAATTGGTGGAATTTTTTTTAGTGCAGTTGCCGCTATTATTTTGGCTAGCTTATTTTTAAATATAAATACATTTTATGCAGTTATTTTAGGGATAATAATTTCAATCAGTGGCCAAATAGGGGATTTATTTGAATCCTTTATAAAAAGACAGATAGGAGTTAAAGACTCCGGTGACATATTGCCTGGACATGGTGGGATTCTTGATAGATTTGACAGTTTAATGTTTACCGGACCTACTTTTTATTACATATTTAAATTATTTGTGATTTAAAATGAGGTGTCGTAATGCTTCCGGTTAATGATCAAGAAAAAAAGCTGTTAGCCAGGACTATTTTAATCTTAATAATTTTAACGATAATTTATCTTTTATATTACAAAATATTGCCTGCAACTTTTGCTATAACTAGTCGCGTATTACCTATATTGATGCCATTTATTATAGCGCTTGTTATAGCAGAACTTTTGGAGCCATTTATAGAATTTTTGCAAAAACTTTTACCTGTAAACCGGACTTTGGCAATATTTATTGCTTTAGTTTCTACACTTGGCACTATAAGTGTTTTATTTGTAATATTAATTTCACGCTTAGTAGTAGAGCTTATTAAATTCTCTAATACTTTCCCCAAATATTCAGGCCTTATCAGAAATTCATTAGTAAGGTTTGCAGAAGATGTTGAAAAATTATATATTACAATAGATCTACCTGACAAAGTAATAAAAACGTTGGAAGATAGTATTGTCCAGGGATTGGAATTAGTTAAAAATATGAGTGTGCAAGTGGTTGAATGGTCAATAAATTTTTTAAGTTTTTTACCTGGTGGAATGTTATTGATTTTATTTGCAGTAATGGCTATTTTCTTTTTTAGTAAGGATAAACATCTTCTGCGACGTACCCTAAAAAATATTTTGCCGGAAAATATAAGCAGCAAAATGGAAATAATAGTTGACGAATTGGGAGTTGCATTAATTGGTTTTTTACGGGCACAGGTAATTTTAATGCTTCTTACAATGGTCCAGACATTTATAGGGTTAGCTATTTTACGTGTTGATTACGCGGTATTGATGGCAATTATTGTTGGAGTTGTGGATGCCTTACCCATATTTGGACCTGGGGCAGTTTTTTTACCATGGATTGGCTGGGAATTTTTAATTAATAGAGAGTTCGGCTTTGCGTTGGCTTTATTGGTATTATATACTATTGTTAGTGTGGTAAGACAAGTTTTACAACCTAAGATTGTGGGAGAGAGTATAGGCATGCACCCACTGGAAGCTTTGATATCCATATATGCTGGGTTAAAGCTGTTTGGGGTGGCTGGTGTCATAGCAGGTCCCATTATCTGGGTTTTAATTAAAGCTGGTTGGCGAGCTAAAATTTTTACAAGATAAACTAGGAGGAACTATGGCAGTTAAAAAATTAAGCATTCTAGGATCAACAGGTTCTATTGGTACTCAAACGTTACAGGTTGTAAATAATTTACCTGATAAATTTAGTGTGGTTGCTTTGGCGGCAGGTGGTAGCAATATTGAATTAATAAAAAAACAGGTTGAGACTTACAAACCTAAGTTAGTTGCCATATCAGACAAAGATGCCGCCTGTGAATTAAACAGACAACTTGACAATCATGAAACTGAGGTTGTGGCGGGTGTAGAAGGACTTATTGCGGCTGCTACTATTTCGGAAGTAGATATTGTTGTGGCTGCCATAAGCGGGGTTGCAGGTTTATTACCTACATATCAAGCGATAAAGGCAGGTAAGGATATAGCACTGGCAAATAAAGAAACATTAGTAGCAGCAGGGGAGCTTGTCTTGAGTGAGGTAAAGAAAAAAAATGTAAAATTACTGCCTATAGACAGTGAACACTCTGCTATTTTTCAATGTCTTGAACAAGATAATTTAAATGCTGTAAAAAGTATAATCTTAACTGCTTCAGGTGGTGCTTTCAGAGATTATTCTGCAGATGAACTTGCAAATGTAATACCTGAACAGGCTTTAAAACATCCAAACTGGAATATGGGAAAAAAAATTACAGTAGATTCTGCTTCTCTAATGAACAAAGGGTTAGAAGTAATAGAAGCTCACTGGTTATTTAGTATTGACTATCAAGATATAGAAGTTGTTATTCATCCCCAAAGTGTAATACATAGTATGGTAAGATATTCGGACGGCTCTATTTTGGCTCATTTGGGAGTTCCTGATATGAGGGTGGCCATACAATATGCTTTAACATGGCCCAAAAGATGTAAAAGTCAAGTTAAACAATTGGACTTTGTGAAACTTGGAGAGATAACTTTTAAGGAACCTCGTTGGGATGATTTCCCTTGCCTAAAATTGGCTTATGAGGCCGGCAAAGCGGGTGGGAATATCCCGGCTGCCCTTAATGGTGCTAATGAAGCTGCTGTTGAGCAATTTCTTGCTGGCTACATAAAATTTAATGATATTCCCAAATTGATTGCAAAGGTCATGGAAAGCTGTTCTTTTATGAATAAACCTACTTTAGAAGAAATAATTTATACTGATGGTTTTGCCAGAAAAAAAGTACAGGAAATAGTTTCTGCTGGGAAGGTGTGATTATGATAACTATTTTACTTGCAATTTTAATTTTTGGTCTGCTTATAACTGTTCACGAATTAGGTCATTTTATAGTTGCTAAGCTTACAGGTATCAGAGTTGAAGAATTTAGTATAGGAATGGGACCAGTTCTTGTAGGGAAAAAGTGGGGGGAAACATATTATTCTTTAAGGGCTTTTCCCATTGGCGGTTTTAACAAGATGAGCGGTATGGAGCCTGGCGAAGAGGCTGATCCGCGCGGTTTTAATAGAAAATCAGTGTCTCAAAGAATGGCTGTAATTAGTGCCGGCTCTGTAATGAATTTTCTGCTAGCAATAGTTCTTTTTATAATTATTTTTAATGTAATCGGGATTCCGGCAAATACAAATGTCATTGGCGATGTTGTGGAAGGAATGCCGGCAGCAAAAGCGGGACTTAAACCCGGAGACAAAATTACTGCTGTAAATGGACAAAAAACAGATACATGGGTAAAGTTAACAGAAATAATTCACAAAAATGCAGGAAAGGAAATTATACTTTCAGTTAAGAGGGATAGAGAAAATTTTACTGTCCCGGTGACCCCTGTAAAAGATGTGGAAAGCGGTGTTGGCTTAATTGGAATAAAATATTCAATAAAAAGATTTGGATTTTTTCACTCTGTTTGGTTGGGTATTACCAAGGCTGTGGGAGTACTAAAGTTGATTATAATCAGCCTTGTGCAAATGATTGCCGGTCAGGCAAAAGCCGAGGTTGCCGGACCGGTTGGGATTGTTAGAATGATAGGACAAGTTGCAACATATGGAGTAAGCAGCATCTTGAGTTTTGCAGCAGTATTGAGTTTAAATCTCGGATTGATCAATCTTTTGCCAATTCCTGCACTTGATGGAAGCAGGCTAATGTTTTTAGGAATTGAGGGTATTCGAGGCAAACAAATAGATGTGGAGAAAGAAAATATGGTCCATTTAATAGGATTTGCACTTTTACTGACGCTGCTTATTGTTATTACTTATCATGATATATTAAGGATTTTTAGTAAATAGTGGTGAATACAATGCTGAAAAAGAGAAGAAAAACTCGAAAAATCAAGCTGGGCAATGTTGAAATAGGAGGAAATTCGCCTATTTCTGTGCAATCAATGACTAATACTGATACCAGGGATGTAAAAAGTACAATTGAACAGATTAAAAGATTGGAAAATGCCGGCTGTGAAATAGTAAGAGTTGCTGTTCCTGATATGGAAGCTGCAAAAAGGTTAGCTGAAATAAAAAATAATATAACTATACCACTCATAGCTGATATTCATTTTGATTACAGGCTGGCATTGGAAAGTATTAAGCAAGGTGTAGATGGTTTGAGACTGAATCCCGGAAACATTGGTTCACTAACTAAAGTTAAGCAAGTGGTGGAAAACGCCAGGGAAAAAAATATTCCAATCAGAATAGGGGTAAATGCAGGTTCTTTAAATAAAAAGTTATTGGACAAGTATGGTGGCGTTACCCCTGCAGCATTGGTTGAAAGCGCTTTAGAGCATATAAATTACCTCGAAAAGTTAAATTACACTAATTTGAAAATTTCCCTTAAAGCAAGTAATATTGAGTTAATGTTCCATGCTTATAAGCTTCTGGCAGAAAAAGTTGATTATCCATTTCATATTGGTGTTACTGAAGCCGGTACAGTGTTAACAGGAGCTGTGAAATCGGCAGTAGGAATTACCCTCCTGCTTAATGAAGGTTTGGGCGATACTTTAAGGGTTTCGCTAACCGGTCCCCCGGAGAAAGAAGTACAAGTTGGCTATGATATATTACGTTGCCTTGGATTACGGGAGCGCGGAGTACAGTTGATTTCATGTCCTACCTGTGGTCGCTGCGGTATAGACTTGCAGGCCCTGGCAGAAGAAGTTGAAAAAAGGACAAGCGGGATACAAAAACACTTAAAAGTTGCAGTTATGGGTTGTCCTGTCAATGGGCCGGGAGAGGCTAGAGAAGCGGATGTTGGAATTGCAGGTGGTAAAGAAAAGGGGCTCCTATTTTCAAAAGGAAAAAAATTAAAAACTGTACCACAAAATCAGCTGGTTGATGAATTGATGAAAGAAATTGATAAAATTTTAGATGAGGGTAAGGAGGAAGAATCATGAGAGCTTCAAAAGCTTTTATATCAACGTTAAGAGAAGTGCCGGCAGAAGCTGAAATAGTTAGTCATCAGTTAATGTTAAGGGCTGGATTTATAAGAAAATCTGCATCTGGAATATATACATATATGCCACTAGCTCAAAGAAGTTTACAAAAAGTAATGAAGATAATAAGGGAAGAAATGAACAAAGCAGGTGGACAAGAGATAATTCTGCCCATAATTCAACCTGCCGAATTATGGCAGGAATCAGGACGTTGGGAAGTCTATGGTGCTGAAATGTTTAGACTTCAAGACAGACATGGCAGAGATTTTTGCCTTGGCCCCACTCATGAAGAAATTATTTCGGATCTGGTTAGAAGAGAAGTAAGTTCTTACAAGGAATTTCCTTTACTTTTATATCAAATACAGAATAAATATCGAGACGAAAGAAGGCCGCGTTTCGGTTTAATGCGAGGTAGAGAATTTATAATGAAAGATCTTTATTCCTTTGACAAAGATGAGGAAGGTATGAAGAAAAGCTATCAAATTATGTACGATGCATACGAAAAGGTATTTTCTCGCTGCGGTTTGAAATACAGGGCAGTAGAAGCAGACTCCGGTGCAATAGGTGGAAATATTTCACATGAGTTTATGGTACTTGCAGAAAATGGTGAAGCTGAATTAGTTTATTGTGAGCAGTGTAAATATGCAGCCAATGTAGAAAAGGCAGAGGCTTTTCCTGAAAAACTTCCGCAAGAAGAACCGGGTAAAATGGAGGAAGTATATACTCCTGGTGCCAGTACTATTGAAAAATTAGCGGACTTCCTAAAAATTTCTCCTAAGAAAACAATTAAAGCATTATTTTATGAAGCAGATGATAAATTAGTATGTGCTTTAGTTAGAGGAGATAGAGAGCTAAATGAAATTAAACTGCAAAACTCTTTGGATTGTATAAATCTACAGTTGGCATCTGAGGAAGCTATAAAAAATAAATTAGGATATACTGTGGGATATGTAGGACCGGTCGGTTTGGAAGGGGTTAAAATTATAGCTGATAAAGAAGTACCTTATGTATATAATGCTGTAATAGGAGCTAATAAAAAAGATTACCACCTGGTAAATGTAATGCCTGGCAAAGACTTTAATATTGATCTAGTAGAAGACATAAGAGTAGTAGAAGAAGGCGAAAAATGCCCCAAATGTGAATCACCTCTTAAGAAAGCAAGGGGGATAGAAGTAGGACAGGTATTCCAGCTGGGCACTAAGTATAGTGATTCCTTAAATGTGACATATACGGATGAAAATGGAGAAATTAAAAAAGTATTTATGGGCTGTTACGGTATTGGTGTAGGCAGAACTTTGGCAGCTACTATAGAACAAAACCATGATGATGATGGCATAATTTGGCCCATGTCAATTGCTCCTTATCATGTGGTAATTGTGCCTGTAAATTATAAAGATGAAGAACAGAGGAATTACGCAGAGGAAATATATCAAAAGCTTTTGAGTGAGGGAATCGAAGTATTGCTGGATGATAGGGATATTAGAGCAGGTGTAAAATTCAAAGACGCTGATTTAATAGGTTATCCCTTAAGAATTGTTATTGGCAAAAAAACAGTCAAGGAGGGTACTGTTGACCTGGTAAGAAGGGCAACAAAAGAAGAAGAAAGTCTTGCTGTAAATGAAATAATTTCTAAAGTAAAGGATATCATAAGTAGTGAATTAAATGAGAAGGATTTATAAACTGCAAAATAGAAATTATTTACATCTGTGTTGTCCTTCTTAAGGGGAGGCTAATTATGAAGGTTTCGGTGGTTATTCCTGCTTATAATGAAGAGAAGACGATTGCAGGTGTTTTAGAGCCGTTAATTAATGTCAAAGCAGTTTCTGAAGTAATAGTAGTTAGCGATGGTTCCACCGATAATACAGCAGAAATTGCTAAAAATTATGGTGCCAAAGTAATTAAACTTACCAGCAATGTAGGTAAAGGTGGGGCTATGATGGTTGGAGTCAAAGCAGCGGAGTCCCCGGTTATTATGTTTCTTGATGCCGACCTTTTGGGATTAACTGCAAAGCATGTTGAAGATTTAATCAACCCAGTTTTATATGAAGGGTTTGACATGAGTGTGGGATTATTCGAGCACGGAAGATTAGCTACAGATTTGGCTCAAATCGTGGCCCCTTTTTTGTCAGGTCAGAGGGTTTTGAAAAAAGAATTATTACAGGAAATGTCTGATTTGGATGCTTCCAGGTTTGGCATTGAAGTAGCGCTTACGAAATATGCTAGGGAGAAAAAATTGCCTGTGAAAGAAATACATTTGAAGGATATGACCCATGTAATGAAGGAAGAAAAATTTGGATTTATTAAAGGGTTTGTGGCTAGAATGAAAATGTATTGGGATATAGCTAGATATGTATCTAAAGATGTTAAAACTGGAACCAGAGATTAAGTCGGGGGTATGAAAATTGGGCTGGCAACAGGCAATTAAAAACTTAGAAATACCGGAAAAATCAAAAACATGTTTTAGTTCCGCTTCTATAAAAAAGGTTGAGGTTTCTCGCAAAAATAAATGTTGGATAATATATCTTGAATTACCTCAACTTGTACCTTCCGAAGATTTACAGCAATTTAAAAATTGTATTTTAAGCAACTATCATGAATGCATACAGCAACTCCATGTTAAATTTGTTTGCAAACAGCCAGAAAATCTGGCTGTTTTATGTTCTAACTATTGGGGAATACTTATAGATTTTTGGGAAAAGGAATTGTCTTGCCTTAAGGTTTGGAAGGAATTTTTAGATTATGAAGTGGACGGTAATACTCTTTGCTTTTATATTGCTAATAAAGTGGGTTTGGAAATCTTACGCAAAAAAGGCTTTACTAAATTCATTACCCAGTGGTTTCAGGAAAAATTTTTACTTCATGTGAATACAAAACTTGAGTATCAAGAGATTTCACATCAGTCTTCTACAATTCAAAACGTGCAGGAAAAAATATACAGAAATCTTGTTAATATTAATAAAAACGCTAAAAGCTTAAAAAATGATAAAAGTACCGATGAAGCAGAAAGTAATTCAAATATAATCTGGGGACAAGAAATCAGACAAAATCCAACCCATAAGATAAAAGAACTAGTAACTGAAGAAGATAAAATTATAGTAAAAGGAAAAATATTTAATATTGAAAAGAAAGAACTAAAAAAATTCACCTTAGTCACATTTGACATTACTGATAAAACGGATTCCATTTCAGTTAAGATTTTTACCAATGAAAAGAAAAATTTGCAAAGACCTTTAAATGCTGGAGATTGGGTTTTGGTAAAGGGCAGGACAGAAATTGATCGTTTTAGTAACGAACTGGTCTTGATGCCAACAGCAATAATGATTACTGATCCTATAAAAAGAATAGATAACGCTCCTGAAAAACGTATTGAACTGCACTTACATACTAAAATGAGTGCATTAGATGGTTTAACAGATATAGATAGGTGTATTGCCCAAGTTGCCGAATGGGGGCATAAAGCTGTAGCTATTACTGATCATGGTGTTGTGCAGGGATTTCCGGAAGCATATGAAGCTGGACAAAAACATGGAGTAAAGATTATATATGGATTGGAAGGTTATTTTTTCAATGATGAGAAAAACGGTAATGAAAATGAGCGCTACCATATTATTATGTTAGCGAAAAATTATACAGGCCTTAAAAATCTCTATAAACTGGTAACTTTATCGCATTTAAAATATTTTTACCGTAAACCTCGTATTCCCAAGTCGGAATTAGTTAAGCATAGAGAAGGTTTAATAATTGGCTCAGCATGTGAGGCAGGAGAGCTAATACAAAAATATCTAAAGGGAGCAGAATATGAAGAATTATTAAATATCGCCTCATTTTATGATTATTTGGAAATTCAACCCACAGGCAACAATAGTTTTATGATACGGGAAGGAATAGTAAATAGTGAACAAGATTTACAAACTTTAAATAAAATAATAGTTGATCTTGCTAATGATTTAGGGAAACCTGTAGTTGCTACGGGGGATGTACATTTTTTAGAACCAGAAGACGCTTATTTCAGGGAAATTTTGATGGCTGGGCAAGGATTTAAAGATGAAGAGCAGCCACCGCTCTACCTTAAACCTACCGAAGAAATGTTAAAAGAATTTAATTATTTAGGTGAGGAAACAGCCAGAAAAGTTGTAATAGAAAACCCGCAAAAAATTGCTGAGCAAATTGAAGATTTGAAGCCTATTCCTGATGAATTATATCCACCTTCCATACCAGGTGCAGAAGACCAAATTAAAAATATGGCTATTTCAAATGCAAAAGAAATTTATGGTGACCCATTACCTGAAATAGTGGAAAAGAGATTGGAAAAAGAACTGAATTCAATTATCAATAATGGTTTTGCAGTTTTATATTTAATTGCTCATAAATTAGTAAAAAAATCTAACGAAGATGGTTATCTCGTAGGGTCAAGGGGTTCAGTTGGTTCTTCATTTGTGGCAACAATGACTGGAATTACTGAAGTAAACCCTCTAGTTCCACACTACGTTTGCCCAAACTGTAAAAAGTCTGTATTTATCACTGACGGTAGTTATAACTGTGGTGTAGATATGCCTGACAAGAAATGTGATGTATGTGGAACGCAGTTTAAAAAAGATGGTCATAACATCCCCTTTGAAGTATTTTTGGGTTTTAAGGGAGATAAGGTTCCTGATATTGATCTTAACTTTTCAGGAGAATATCAACCTGAAGCACATAAATTTACAGAAAAACTTTTTGGCAGTGACCATGTATTTAGAGCTGGTACTATAGCTACCATTGCTAAAAAGACTGCCTTCGGGTTTGTGAAAAACTTTTGTGATGATAGAAATATATCAGTCAAAAATGCTGAAATGAATAGGTTAGTTGAAGGGTGTACAGGGGTTAAAAGGACTACTGGACAGCATCCGGGTGGGTTAATGGTAGTTCCGCAGGATATGGATGTTCATCAATTCACACCGCTTCAAAGACCTGCAGATGACGTGAATTCAACTACAATTACTACCCATTTCGATTATCATGCTATTAGCAGTCGCTTAGTAAAGCTTGATATTCTTGGTCATGATGACCCAACTGTAATTAAAATGTTAGAAGATTTTACGGGGATAGATGCAAAAAAAATACCTCTTGATGATCAAAAGACTATGAGTATTTTTTCAGATGTAGAATCTTTAGGATTGAAGCCTGAAGATATAAATTCACCTGTTGGCACTTTTGGTATACCTGAGTTTGGAACAAGATTTGTACGAGGGATGCTGGAAGAGACCAGACCGAAGACATTTTCAGAATTAGTAAGAATTTCCGGCTTTTCCCATGGTACTGATGTCTGGCTCAATAATGCACAGGAACTTATACGTTCCGGTACAGCCACTTTAAGTGAAGCAATTGCCTGTAGAGATGACATTATGACTTATCTTCTATTAAAAGGACTTCCGCCTGATAAGGCTTTTAGAATTATGGAGGATGTTAGGAAAGGAAAAGGTCTCAAATCGGAATATCTTGATTTAATGGTAGAAAAAGGTGTGCCCCAGTGGTATATAGAATCTTGTAAAAAAATTAAGTATATGTTTCCCAAGGCACATGCTGTAGCTTATGTAACAATGGCCTTTAGAATTGCTTATTTTAAAGTCAATTATCCTGAAGCATTTTATGCAACTTTTTTCACAGTTAAGGCAAATGAATTTGATGCGGATCTAATAGTACAGGGAGAAAAGAGAATTGAGAGTAGAATTGAAGAAATAGAGAGATTGGGTAATAATGCAACTGCAAAAGAAAAAAGTGAATTAACAATATTGGAAGTTGCCCTGGAAATGTATAAAAGAGGAATCAGAATGTGTAGGGTTGACTTAGAGAAATCTTTTGCAACAAAATTTCAGATCACAGCGAATGGATTATTACCACCTTTTGTGGCACTGCAAGGATTAGGTGAAAATGCTGCCAAAAATATAGTAAAGGCTAGGGAGGAACAATCTCCCTTTAAATCAAAGGAAGACTTACAAAAAAGAGCAAGACTTACTAAAACTGTTATGGAAGTATTGGAGGCACATGGAACATTAAAGGGATTGCCTGAAACAAGCCAGTTAGCGTTCTTTTAAATCATGGCATAACTTGCCTTGGGAAAAATATTGTGCTATACTAATCCTATGATAACTTTAAAAGAAACTTTATTTAGCAAATTTAGGAGTGGGTTTTTTGCCCGCTCTTTAATTTCGTATAGGATGTTAAAGAAAGTAAGTTAGTATACTATACGGATCAATATGCAACAATATTAATACTTAAATATGGGAAGGAGGGTAGTTATGGCTGGTGTAGCGAACATAGTTACAAAGCTTGTTCAAAATACAATCGAAAATAAAGGTTATGAGTTGGTAGATGTGGAATATCTTAAAGAGGGCAAAGATTGGTATTTAAGGATATATATTGATAAAGAAGAGGGTGTAAGTCTGGATGATTGTGAAGTGGTGAGTAGAGAAGTTAGTGAGATATTGGATAAAGAAAATCCCATAGATAATAGTTATATTTTAGAAGTATCATCACCTGGAGTAGAAAGGCCTTTAAAAAAAGAAAGGGATTTCGAACGATTTTCAGGAAAAGCTGTGTACATAAAAACTTTTGCACCAATTGATGGAAAAAAAGAATTTAAAGGTATCTTACGGGGCATGGAAAATGGAAATGTAGCAGTTGAAATGGAGAACCAGAAACACTACATCCCCAAAGATAAGGTTGCTTCCGCTCATTTGACGGTGGAGCTCTTCTAAAAAGGGGGGAATGAAAATGAATGCTGAGTTTATGGAAGCTCTTTATGACCTTGAAAAAGAAAAGGGAATTTCTACTGAAATACTTTTAGAAGCAATTGAGCAAGCGTTAATTTCTGCTTACAAAAAAAATTTTGGCACCGCTCAAAATGTGAGGGTACATATTGACAGAAGTACCGGAGAAAATAAAGTCTTTGCCAGAAAAGAAGTAACAGAAGAAGTAACCGATGACAGGACTGAAATCAGTGTTGCAGAAGCGAGAAAAATAAACCCTAATTATGAAGTGGGAGATATTGTAGAAGTTGAAGTGACGCCTAAGAACTTTGGACGAATTGCTGCTCAGACCGCAAAGCAGGTAGTTGTTCAAAGGATAAGAGAAGCTGAAAGAAATGTTATATATGAAGAATTTTTAGAACGGGAAGATGATATAGTTACAGGCACAATTCAAAGGCAGGAAAGCGGCAATATCTTTGTTGATTTGGGCAAAACTGAAGCAATTTTAACTCCATCGGAACAAATTCCGGGAGAAGTGTATAAACAAGGCGAAAGGATTAAAGCTTATGTACTGGAAGTAAGAAATACACCTAAGGGACCACAAATCATGCTTTCCAGAACTCATCCTAGCCTTTTAAAAAGACTTTTTGAAGTGGAAGTACCTGAAATCTATGATGGCTTAGTTGAAATTGTGTCAGTTGCCAGAGAAGCCGGGAGTAGATCTAAAATTGCGGTTCATTCAAAAGATGAAAAGATAGATCCGGTAGGTTCATGTGTTGGACCTAAAGGAATGAGGGTACAAGCGGTAGTAAATGAATTGAAAGGCGAAAAAATTGATATTGTAGAGTATAGTGAGGATCCTGCAAGGTATGTTTCCAATTCTTTAAGTCCTGCGAAGGTTATATCGGTAAAGGTTGATGAAGATAAAAAGGTTTCATCAGTTGTTGTTCCGGATTATCAATTATCTTTGGCAATAGGTAAAGCTGGGCAAAATGCGAGATTAGCAGCTAAATTGACTGGTTGGAAAATTGATATTAAAAGCGAAAGTCAAGTGAAAAACGAAGATTTAGACGAAGAAGATTTAGATGTAAATGATATAATGCAGCAAATTTTTGAAAGTGATGTTGAAGATACTTTAAGTGATTTTAATGAGGATGTTACTCATAAGGAGGAGGGGGAATAACCCTTGAGAAAAAGGAAAGTTCCTCTAAGGATGTGTGTAGGCTGCAGGGAGAAGAAATACAAAAGGGAATTATTAAGAATTGTGAGAACACCTGAAGGAATCACGAAAATTGACAGAAGTGGCAAAATGTCAGGCCGGGGAGCATATGTATGTTCCCAAAAAAAATGCCTGGAAAAAGCAATTAAAAGTAATGCTCTCAAGAGAGCGTTGCAAGCGGACCTATCTCCTGAAGTATTGGAAGACCTTAAGGAGCAGCTAGAAAATCAAGATGAATAAAAATAAAATTTTGAGCTTACTTGGTTTCGCACAAAAAGCAGGTAAAGTAATTTCGGGTGAAAACACTGTCCACATCTTTTTAAAAAGGAAAAATACAAAGATTCATTTAGTTCTTTTAGCAGAAGATACATCACAAGAATCAAAGAAAAAGTTTACAAATAAATTGCAAAATAAAAATATAAAATACAGGATTTTTGGTACTAAAGAACAACTTGGAAGAAGCATTGGAAAAAATTCACGGGCTATTTTAGGCATAACTGACAGCGGTTTAGCCCAAAAAATCTTAGATTTATTGGAGGAAGAAGAACCATGAAATAATTGGCGTGGCAACTATTTGGGGGTGAATGTATGGGTAAGAAAAGAGTATATGAAGTTGCTAAGGAATATAATTTGTCAAGTAAAGAGATCATGAGGGTGCTAAATAAGTTAGGAATAGAAGTTAAGTCTCATATGAGTACTCTCGATGATGATCAAATACAAAAATTAAGTGAGCATCTACGGAAGCTTCAACAGCCAGATACCGAGATGAAAGCTGAGGAGTCTGAAAAGATTAAATCCAATAAAAAAGCTAAAAAAGATAAAAAAACAAGTGTCAATAAACAACAAACCAAGAAACCTAAAAGAAACAAATCAAAAGATAAAAAAACTGATGAGAGAAAAGAAGAAAAACCTAATAAACCGGAAAGTATTACAGTTCCACCACAAATAACTGTTGGAGAACTTGCTGAAAAAATGCAAGTTAATGCAACTGAAGTTATTAAAAAATTAATGGCCTTGGGAATTATGGCCAGTATAAACCAGGAAATAGATTCTGATACTGCAATAATTGTTGGTGAAGAATTCGGGATACAGGTTGAAGCTGAAGAACAAGGACAGGACGATAACAACCTTAAAGAAGATATTGAAGAAATAGAAGATCCGCCTGAAAAATTACGTGAAAGGGCTCCAGTTGTTACAGTAATGGGCCACGTAGATCACGGAAAAACCTCTCTTTTAGATGCAATTAGAAGGACTAATGTTACCGAAAAGGAAGCTGGAGGAATTACACAACATATTGGAGCGTATCAAGTAGATTTGGAAGGAAAAAAGATAACCTTTCTTGATACCCCGGGACATGAGGCCTTCACCTCTATGAGGGCAAGGGGAGCGCAGGCTACGGATATAGCTATTCTTGTTGTTGCTGCAGATGATGGGGTAATGCCTCAGACTATAGAAGCAATAAACCATGCAAAATCTGCAGATGTGCCTATTATAGTAGCGCTAAATAAGATTGATAAACCGGAAGCAAACCCGGAAAGGGTAAAACAACAGTTAACGGAGCATGGACTCGTACCTGAGGAATGGGGCGGAGATACAATTTGTGTTCCTGTTTCTGCAGTGAAAAAAGAAGGTATAGAAAATCTTTTGGAAATGGTGCTCTTAGTTGCAGAAATGGAGGAATTAAAGGCAAACCCGGATAGGGAGGCAGAAGGAATAGTTATAGAAGCGGAACTTGATAAAGGGCGCGGTCCAGTCGCAACAATACTCATCAAAAGAGGAACCTTAAAAGTTGGCGACAGTATAGTTGCAGGAGAATCTTATGGAAAAGTTAGGGCCATGATGAATGATAAAGGAAAAAGAGTCAAAGAAGCTGGTCCTTCGATGCCTGTAGAAGTTTTGGGATTATCTGATGTTCCTGATGCAGGTGAAAAATTTATAGCTATGCAAGATGAGAAGAAAGCACGCAGTATTGCAGAGAAAAACCAGGAGGCTCGCAAGCAGGAAGAGCTTAAAAAACAAGGAGCAACCAAATTAGAAGATTTATTTAAGGAAATGGATGGCGACGTAATAAAAGAACTTAACATTGTAGTAAAGGCAGATGTTCATGGTTCCGTAGAAGCATTAAGACAATCCCTTGAAAGGTTAAGTACAGATGAAGTAAATGTTAAAATAATCCATGGTGGTGTGGGAGCAATTACAGAAACTGATGTGATGCTGGCATCTGCTTCGAATGCAATAATTGTAGGCTTTAATGTCAGACCTGATGCTAAAAGTCGTAAAGCTGCTGAAAGAAAAGAAGTTGAAATTCGTTTATATAGAGTAATATATGAACTTATTGATGATGTTAAGAAGGCAATGGAGGGTTTGTTAGAACCCGATGTTAAGGAAGTTGTATTAGGAAGCGTTGAAGTAAGAGCTATTTTTAAAGTGCCTAAAGTTGGTACTATAGCTGGATGTTATGTTACCGAAGGTAAAGTTACCAATAATTCTAAAGTTAGGGTTATTAGAGATGGAGTCGTTGTCCATGAAGGAGAAATTGAGTCATTAAAAAGATTTAAAGATGACGTAAAAGAAGTTAGTCAAGGCTATGAGTGCGGTATAGGAATAGAGAAATTTAATGATATTAAAGAAGGAGATATTATAGAGCCTTATATATATGAAGAGGTTAGGAGAAAATTATAGCTCTTAGGGGGCTAACAAAATGACTTATATGAGAGCTCAGCGAGTTGCTGAACAAATGAAAAAAGTTGTTGCTGGCATAATTGAAAAAGAACTAAAAGATCCAAGAATTGGTTTTGTAACAGTGACTTCAGTTGAACTGTCAAATGATTTACGATATGCCAAAATATATGTAAGTATATATGGCGATGAGAAGCAAAAAAAGGACTCACTAGAAGGGCTACGTAAGGCTACCGGATTTGTGAGAAAAGAAATCGGGAAAAGAATAAAGCTCAGATACACTCCTGAAATTGAATTTAAATTTGACAGTTCCATAGAACATGGTGCCAAAATAGCGAAACTGTTATCAGAGGTTAAAGAAGATTCTTCTACCTAAAAAGGGGTAATTACTAGATGAACACTATGGAAAAAATTCAAGAGAAAATTAAACTCTCTTCCTCTATAGCGATCTTTTCTCATGTTGCACCTGATGGGGATAGTATAGGGTCTTCTATAGCCCTGTATCTTTGTCTAAAAAATATGGGTAAGAAGGTTTATAACATTGTCGATGATAAAATTCCTAATATATATAGGTTTTTGGAGGGGAGTAATCAAATAATGCTCCCTTCTTCTTTAAGTAATGAAAAACCTGATTGTTATATCTTTTTAGATTGTGCAGATGAGTATAGAGCAGGAGAAAGTGCATATGAAATTTTACAAAAAGCAGATGTAACCATTAACATAGATCATCATATAAGTAATACACACTTCGCTACATTAAATTTAGTTCATCCTGAAGCTGCAGCAACTGGAGAAATAATCTATAACTTAATCTTAGAATTGCAAGAAAATATTTCTCCGGAGATTGCTTCTGCACTGTATACGGCAATATCAACTGATACCGGTAGCTTCAGATATGATAATACAAAAAGTTCAACCATGAAAATTGCTTCCCAATTGTTGGATTACGGAGTTGATTTAACAAAGGTTCGTATAAATGTTTGGGAAAGTAAAAGCTTTGCAAGTATACAGTGTTTAAATAAGATTTTACCTACATTGAAGATTAGTTCCACAGGCAAAGTTGCCTGGATAATTGCCTATCGTGAAGTAATAGACAGTATGGGCGTCGATACCAGCGAACTAGACGGAATGATCAATTATCCTAAATCAATATCCGGGGTTGAGATCGCTATATTTTTTAAGGAACTGGATACTGGAGAAATTAAGGTAGGTTTTCGTTCAAAAGAATTTGTAGATGTGAGTAAGTTAGCGGCCTTTTTTGATGGTGGAGGTCATGCGAAAGCAGCTGGGTGTACATTAAAGGGTTCTATAGATGATGTGGTCAAGAAAGTTGTTGCAAAAGCAGAAGAAATTTATGTATCAGCTACGAAATTAAGATAATAGTTGTGTTTTTTTATACTACAAGACAAGTATAATTCTGGGGATGTATAAATTTAACTAAGGCTTCCGCCTGCGTTTAAAGACTTGGCGCAAGCCAAGTTTTCATTTAAAAAAGGGGTGGATTAGATAAAATGGATGGTTTTATAAACCTGCTTAAGCCCCCTGGCGTTAGTTCACATGATATGGTAAATTTTGTTCGTAAAGAGTTCAAAATAAAAAAGGTTGGACATGGAGGAACCCTTGATCCGGGAGCTGCAGGTGTGTTGGTAATTGGAGTCGGTAAAGCAACGCGCCTTTTGGAATATGCCGTAGGCTTACAAAAAAAATATAGAGCAGAAATTACTTTTGGAATCTCCACTTCCAGCGGTGATTCATTTGGTGAAATTGTAAAAAAGGAAAAAGATGTGTTTGTAACCGAGAAGGACTTAAATGCAGTTTTAGAAAAATTTACAGGTGAAATCTTTCAAATTCCTCCTATGACTTCAGCTATAAAAAGTAAAGGAAAAAAACTGTATGAATTAGCCAGAAAAGGGATAGAAATAGAAAGAAAACCGCGGAAGGTCAAAATATCATCTTTAAAATTAGTTCGTTTTATAGACGGTGACAAGCCAAAGGCATTTCTAGATATTGCATGCTCAAAAGGCACATATATTAGGTCCCTCTGCCATGATGTTGGTGCTCAACTCGGTTGTGGTGCCCATATGTCTTTTTTAGTTAGAACAGGTGTAGGGGAATTCATGTTAGATGATGCTTTAACACTGGCAGAATTAAAAGAATATATTAAAGATAAGGATTTTAGTTTTTTAAAGCCAATGACTTCTGTTTTAGGACATTTGCAGAGTGTAATCGTCAATAATGATAGTGTTTTTGCAGTGTTAAATGGTATTTATCTTAATAGTGATGGTATTATAAACACAGTAAAGCTTTCTAGAGATAAGAAAGTTAAATTACTAACTGAAAGCGGTCAACTATTAGCAATAGGAAAAGTGATTTCAGATAAGAAAAACATTATCAAACCTGAAAAAGTTTTTAAAACTAAAAGAGGTTGAGATAAATGAAAGTTATAAACAACGTTAGTGCTATTCCTAAAAGTTTGTATGGCTCATACCTTGCACTTGGAAATTTTGATGGAGTACACAAGGGGCATCAACAATTAATTAAAAGATGTATTTCTCTAGCGTCTCAAAATAAATGTAAGAGTGTGGTTGTTACTTTCCACCCACATCCTCAATTTGTTTTGCAAAACAATAAATTGGAAGGACTTTTAACAACAAGAAAAGTAAAAGAAAAAATCCTATCCAATCTCCAGGTGGATTTTGCTGTTTTCTTGCCATTTTCAAAAAAAATGGCAGCTTTAAGTCCTGAGGCCTTTGTTACAAATGTTTTAATGGAATATTTTAAACCCCAGGGGATAGTAATTGGATTTAATTATACCTTTGGAAAAGATGGTATTGGCAACAAAGACAAGCTAAAAGAAATTGGAGAGGAATTTGGATTTCAAGTTGAAACGGTACCCCCTGTGTATATAAATGGTGAGATTGTCAGTAGCAGTTTAATAAGGGAAAAAATTAAAAATGGCAATATAACAATGGCTAAAAATTACTTGGGGTATTACCCGTGTTTATTTGGAAAAGTTGTATCTGGAGAAAAAAGAGGAAGGGAACTTGGATTTCCCACAGCAAATATATTACCCGAACATCAGGCCTTACTTCCAAAACACGGAGTTTATAGTACACAAATAGAAATTGATGGCGAAAAATATTATTCAATTACGAATGTTGGAATAAAACCAACCTTTGGAAAATATGAAACTTCTGTAGAAACCCATATCTTGAACTTTTCAGGTGACATATATAATAAACAGGTTAATCTTAATTTTATCGAAAGACTAAGAGATGAACAAAGATTTTCTTCAAAAGAAGAATTGATTACTCAAATTAAAAAAGATATCGAGAAAGCAAGGATCAGTTTTTCATGTGTTAAATAGGTTAACCAAATTTTCATACACCATCAACCAGTCCTTTTGAATATAATATTGTATCATGGATAACAACCGGAAATAAAGGATTGGTGCCAAGTGCGTGTTATTATAACTGAGCATGCCAAAAAGAGATTGGGGGATTTGCGACAAGAAAAGATTGAAATAGAAGATATAGAAAGTGCAGCTAAAAAGATTCCGGGACAAATACCCACTGCTACCAGGTTTAGAGGTTTCTTTGCAAAATCCGGACGTGTATTTGACATTGTTGCGAAAGATATCCCTGCAGGTCGGTTAGTTATTACTATTATAGGTAAATAGTTGCTTATTTGCTTGCTTAAGAACAGCAAATAGCCTATAATAATGTATGGTACAACCATATGCTAGGATAACCGCTTCACCAACGATTATCTTGGGATATGGGGATAATACAAAGGAGGTGAATTTTTTATGGCTGTATCTAGTGCAGAAAAGCAAGAAATAATTAGCAAGTACAGGTTACATGACAAAGATACTGGATCTCCAGAAGTACAAATTGCTATTTTAACTGAAAGAATTAAGCAGCTTACTGAACATTTAAAGGTTCATAAGAAAGACCACCATTCCAGGCGCGGACTTTTAAAGATGGTTGGTCAAAGAAGAGGGCTTTTAAATTACCTTAAAAATAAGGATATTGAAAGATATCGCCGAATTATTCAAATGTTAGAGTTAAGGCGCTAATTTAAAAAAGAGCGGGTAACCGCTCTTTTTTAATGATAGCGTAGGAAATTATAAGCTGCTTAAAGCCAAATGGCATAAAATGCTTTTGTTCTTTTTTGGGTATATTATATAATAGAGTTTGAGTTTAGCTATTTATTGGCATTTTTTGTGTAAAAAGCAGGAAATACTAAATTATATGATGAATATACTAAACTTATGGGCTTTTTATAAACTGCATACCTGATGGTAATTAAGGAGGTAAATTTTCATTTATGGTGTACGGACGAGAATTTGTTAGAAAAGAATTTAAATTTGTAAATACCACCATTACGTTAGAGACCGGCAGATTAGCAGGACAAGCAAATGGAGCTGTCTTAGTAAAAAGTGGTGAAACAGCAGTGCTAGTTACTGCTACTTGTTCTGAAGAACCAAGAGAGGGAATAGATTTCTTTCCTTTAACGGTGGATTATGAAGAAAGGCTTTATGCCGTTGGAAAAATACCCGGGGGTTTTGTAAAAAGAGAGGGGAGACCCAGTGAGAAGGCTATTCTAACTTCTCGTTTAATTGACAGACCTATTAGACCATTATTCCCCAAAGGCTATCGTAATGATGTCCAAATTGTGGCAACCGTCTTATCTGTTGATCAAGATTGCCCTCCGGACGTTGTCGCCATGATTGGCGCATCTGCAGCTCTGACAATTTCTGAAATACCTTTTCAGGGTCCCATTGGAGCTGTAAATGTTGGTCTGGTAGATGGTGAACTAGTAATTAACCCCACTTTGGAACAGCAGGAGAAAAGTAAACTGCACCTTGTGGTTGCCGGTACAAAGGATGCGGTAATGATGGTAGAAGCAGGAGCAGATGAAATTCTTGAAGAAACTGCACTTGAAGCCATTATGCGTGGACACGAAGTCATAAAAGAAATAGTACAATATATTGAAGAATTTAGAGCTGAAGCCTTGGAAAAGGGTTTTGCCAAGGAAAAGCAAACAATTAAAGAGGAAAGACTTCCTGAAGATGTACATACTCAAATAAGAGAATACGTTTACCCTGTTTTACAGGAAGAAATAAATAAATGTTCCGTAGAAAGATGTAAAAAAGCACAAAGGGAAAAAAGGATAAAAGAAGTAAAATCAAATATTATGCAAGAATTACTTGAGCGTTATGCTTATCTAGAAGAGGAATACCCATTATATAATAAAATGATTTCAGCTCTTGTAGGTGATATTGAAAAAGAATGTATGCGGAAAATGGTTAAAGAAAAGAGAGTTAGAATAGATGGCCGTAAAATTGATGAAATACGTCCCATTACATGTGAAGTAGGTATACTACCCAAAACTCACGGTTCAGGGCTATTTACCAGGGGAGAAACACAAGTTTTAACGGCCGCCACACTAGGAGCAGTTGGAGATGAACAAATCATTGAAGGATTAGGAGTAGAAGAGTCAAAACGATACATGCATCATTATAATTTCCCGCCTTATAGCGTAGGAGAAGCCAGACCTATGAGGGGTCCGGGCAGAAGGGAAATAGGACATGGGGCACTTGCTGAAAGGGCACTTGAGCCGATGCTTCCATCAGAAGAGAATTTTCCATATACAATTCGTCTAGTTTCTGAAGTTTTGTCGTCTAACGGTTCAACTTCAATGGGTAGTGTTTGTGGTAGTACCCTTGCGCTTATGGATGCAGGTGTTCCAATTAAGAAACCTGTAGCAGGTGTGGCCATGGGTCTTATAAAAGAAAATGATGATGTCATAGTTTTGACTGATATCCAAGGAGTAGAAGATGCTTTAGGTGATATGGATTTCAAGGTAGCAGGTACCAGTGAAGGAATAACAGCATTACAGATGGATATAAAAATTCCAGGTATCAATAAAGAAATACTTCAAAATGCTCTGGAGCAAGCAAGAAAGGGTCGCTTGCATATCATGCAAACGATGACTGAGGTAATCTCAGAGCCTAGACCTGAGCTATCCAAATATGCTCCCAGAATTATCCGTGAAAAAATTGATCCGGAAAAGATACGGGATATTATTGGACCGGGTGGTAAGATCATTAAGAAAATCATTGAGGAAACCGGTGCGAAAATAGATATTGAAGATGACGGAACTATTTTCATAGCTGCAGACGATCAAGAAGCTGGTGAAAAAGCTTTACAATACATTACAAGTATAGCAACAGATGTAGAAATAGGAAAAAATTATCTCGGAAAAGTTACAAGGATAACTGATTATGGTGCATTTGTAGAAATTATCCCAGGTGTTTTAGGATTACCAGGAAAAGAAGGTTTAGTGCATATTTCACAGCTTGCACCGGAACATGTTGAAAAGGTTGAAGACGTTGTTAAAGAGGGGGAATCAGTCCTTGTAAAAGCTAGGGGATTTGATCATATGGGTAGATTAAAATTATCAAGAAAGGATGCACTGCCCAAAGAAGAACTGGAAAAAGCTCAGGAATCAAGGAAAAAGGGCAATAAGAAGAAAGCCTATGACAAAAATAAGCTAAAAAGGTAAAATAAACCATAAACCAGGTACTGGTTTATGGTTTATTTTTTGTTATTGATCATAGCTCCTATGAATATAATATTTAAGGAATTAAGCCTTGAGGAGGTTCCCATAATGAAACTATATTTTTTTAATCGTAAGCAAATAGGTCGATTTATGGTTTTATTATTGTTAGTAATTGTAACGGGAGTTGGCATTTATGGATATCAGGGGTCAAAAGATGTAGAAGTTACTGGTGACGAAAGTTTAGGGATATATCGCGGTAATACAGAAATTAAAGCAATGACGTTAACTTTTAATGTAGATTGGGGGGAAACTGAAATACCCAAGATATTGAGGATTCTAAAAGAAAATAATGTGAAAGCCACTTTTTATTTGACAGGTAGGTGGGCAGACAAATTTCCTAAACTGGCTAAACAAATAGCTAGTGAAGGTCATGAAATTGGCAACCATAGTTACTCCCATCCTCATGTTGATAATCTTAGCATAAGTAAAAATATAGCCCAAATAAAAAAGGCTGAAAATAGCATACTAAAGAACACGGGGCAAAAACCTCGTTTATATGCTCCACCTTATGGTGAAAAGAAAGAACATGTTAAAAAAGCTGCTGCTCAAGCAGGATATGTAACAGTTTACTGGACAATTGATACAATTGATTGGCAAAAAGAACGAACACCACAAATAATTTCAGATACTGTACTTAAAAAAGCGCAAAATGGTGCTATTGTTTTAATGCACCCCGTTCCAAATACTGTTGAAGCATTACCAGAGATCATATTAGGACTGAAAGAAAGAGGGTATAGTTTGAAAACTGTCTCTGAAATCATTGAGTAAAATTTCTGGAGGTATTTGAATGTCAGTAAAAAAAATTATGGCAATATTTATTGCACTAAGTCTTATCATTTTAAATCCGTTCACTACACATGCCCAAGATTTACCCTATATAACAGCTCAAGCTGCTATTGTTATGGACGTCGAAAGTGGATGTATAGTATACTCTAAAAATGCAAACAAAAGAATGTATCCTGCTAGTACCACAAAAATATTGACAAGTATAATGGCTTTAGAAATGGGTAAATTAGAGGATGTTGTACAAATAAGTGCTGAATCTGCTCAAGTTGGAGAAGCATCCATTTACTTATACCCTGGACATAAGATCAAACTAATAAATTTAATTAAGGGAGCCCTGATTAAATCTGGAAATGATGCTGCGCATGCTCTGGGAGAATATGTCGCAGGTGATGAAAGCTTATTTGTATATCTTATGAATAAGAAAGCAATTCTATTGGGAAGTGAAATGAGTAATTTTTGCAATACAAATGGATTACCTGATGATAATCATATTACCTCAGCAAAAGATCTGGCATTTATAGCCAGATATGCAATGCATAATAAAGAATTTGCTGAAATAGTCAATACAAAGCAAGATGTAATTGAATTTATAGATGGAGAAAAGAGGTATTTAAAAAATACAAATAAGCTCCTTTGGAAGTACAGTTATGCAGATGGTATCAAAACCGGAACTACGAGAAAAGCTGGAAATTGTCTGGTAGCTTCAGCTACTAAAGATGGCAGGCAGTTTTTAGCGGTTATTTTAAAAAGCTATGATAGGTATGGAGATGCTAAGAAATTATTCCAATATGCATTTAATAATTTTGAAATATATTTTCGTTCAAAAAATACAAGTTTTGGAAGAGTAAGCGTTAAAAATGGTGATAAGGTCAATACGGAATTAATTATACCTCATGATATAGCTGCTATCTGTGATAAAAATAATATGGACGGGCTCCAGATCAAGCCAGAGGTACCAAGATATATTGAAGCACCTCTTTTTAGAGGGAAAAAGGTCGGAAAAGTAGAAATTATACTGAACGGAAAGACAGTAGATACTGCACCATTAATTGTTACAGAAGATATTGTGGCAAAGTCCTGGATTAAAAGGATACAAAATTGGTTTACTAATACTTTGCCTCAAGTAATAAAAATTCTGCACTAAAAGAAGGGATTTGCCTTTTAAAAAAGAATAATTTTACCTGAGGCAAAGGAGGGAAACTCTTTGTATAAAAAAGAGACTTTGAAAAACGGCTTAAGAATCGTAACTGAACATCTTCCCCATGTAAAATCCGCTGCCCTGGGTTTTTGGGTTAAGTGTGGATCCAGGTATGAACCATCTACAATGCAAGGCATTTCCCATTTTATAGAACACATGCTTTTCAAGGGTACACTTACAAGGAGTGCTAGGGATATAGCTGAGGAATTGGAATCTGTGGGCGGAGTTTTAAATGCTTTTACTGGAAGAGAGTATTCATGTTTTTATGCAAGAGTTTTAAGTGAGCATATAGATTTAGCATTAGATATTTTATGTGATATGCTACAAAACTCAATATTCTCAGAAGATGAGATTCAAAAGGAAAAAAATGTAGTAATAGAAGAAATTAAAATGTATGAGGATACCCCGGATGAATCTATCCATGATCTTTTTACAGAAGTTGTTTGGAATAATCATCCATTAGGAAAACCTATTCTTGGTAGTTATGATACTATCAACAATTTCTCCAGGAAAGGGATAGTTAACTATTTTAAAGATAATTATATACCTGAAAATATAGTATTAAGTATATCAGGAAATATTGACCATGATAGGATTATCAAAAAAGTGGAGAATATGTTTGTTAATAATGATGGCAAAAGAACGCAAATAAACTCTGATTGTCCTGAATTTAATGGTGCTTTTGTGTATAAATCTAAGGAACTTGAACAAACTCATTTTTGTTTGGGTGTAGAGGGTCTTTCACAAATGGATCAAGATATATATACATTAATGATACTAAATAATATTTTAGGCGGTGGTGCAAGCTCCAGGTTGTTTCAAAAAATTAGAGAGGAATTGGGTTTAGCTTACTCAGTATACTCCTACCAATCAATTTATAAAGATAAAGGATTATTTACAATATATGCAGGCACTTCGCCCAAATTAGCTCCTCAGGTGGTAAAGGAAATTATAAAAGAAATTACCAACCTACAAAAACATGGCATAACTGCTGCTGAGGTGGAAAGAGCTAAAGCGCAGCTTAAAGGAAACTTATATCTAAGTATGGAAAGTACTAGCAATAGAATGAGTAGACTTGGCAGAACTGAATTATATTTTGATAGAGTTGTTACAGTGGAAGAAGTTGTTAATAATTTTCAAAAAGTAAAAGCGGAAGAGGTGCAGGAATTAGCTCAAAAGCTTCTTACCCGAGATAAATTAGCTTTTACTGCTTATGGACCAGCGCAATATAAATTTGATGTAACAGAGATATTGTAGGAGGATACATCATGGAAAAACTAACTGTTGATGTTAAGATAATACCGGGAAATGAAGATATTGAGCTTCCGCAGTATATGACTGAGGGAGCAGCAGGTTTGGATTTAAGGGCTGCAGTAAAGGACGAAGTAATACTAGCTCCAGGAGATACAACTCTAGTGCCCACAGGCCTTGCATTAAAAATTCCTCCCGGCTATGAAGCACAAGTAAGGCCTCGGAGCGGTTTGGCCTTAAAACACGGTATAACGTTGCTTAATAGTCCTGGTACAATTGATGCTGACTATAGAGGTGAAATAGGTGTTATACTTACTAATCTCGGAAAGAAAGACTTCAGTATTAAAAGAGGAGATAGAATAGCTCAGATGGTCTTTGCTAAGGTTCAAAGGGTTACATTAAAACAAGTTTCAGAGCTTGAAGATTCCGATAGAGGTTCCGGAGGATTTGGGCATACCGGAATATAAAAAAATAACATATTTTACCTCCCATAATCATAAATATTAGAAAAAAATAGCAATGGGAGGTTTTTTATGCTCATAACAATAGTGGTACTTATCTTAATTTGTTTGCTTATATTCTTTACAGCCAGAATAAAAGCCGACTATCATTCTTCTAAAGGAAGAATGATAGATATTCCTGATGAAACTAAGAGCAGCCCCATCTCTAGAGCATTAGCTGAATTAATTGCAATTGCTGGCGGAATTTATTTATCCTTAGTAATGCTAGTTTCATTTTTAAATATATCTGTTTCTGAAAATGTTACTATTTTTGGTTTTAGCTTTGAACCTCTGGCTGCAATTGCAATTATTATTGCACTAGCTCAACCATGGTTACTTAAGTTATTTAATCATTTAAAAAAATATTAGGGGGATTAGGGTTATATGAAACTTAGTGAATTAATGGGAAAAGAAATAGTAAATATTTATGATGGTGTTAGGTTGGGAACTGTTGGGGATTCCGATTTGGTTGTAAATGGTCAAACAGGTGAAATAGATTCCATAATAGTACCTAACAGAGGCAGTATAATAGGAATTTTCAAGGATAAAGGGCAACTTGAGATACCCTGGAATTCAGTTAAGAAAATAGGAGATGAGGTAATAATAGTTGAATTAAATAAGGGGCTAGGACGGTCTAAAAGATTGTTATAGTTTTGTTTGACTCTTTTTAAGGTTTATGGTACTATTGTATAAAGTTTTTATGAAATATTTGTAAAATTTAATATGGCTGTTAAGGTAGAGGCGCAAATGTTATGAGTACTATCTGGAGAGGGGTTAATGAAGGATAGGAAAGGAGCATTTGCCGAAGTCTAAAGATTTCCCAAGTCTTTAGGCTGGGGTCACGTCGAATAGGCTTGGCACTGTCACCTCTTTGGTGGAGCACTATCTTAAGCGGCCGTTTTAAGTTTAGTATTTATTAAACAAAACGGTTTTGGGCTTATGTGCTCAAAACTTTTTTTTAGTTCAAAACAAGGAGGATTATAGATGTCAATTAAAGTTGCAGTCAGTGGGGTCTTTGGCAAAATGGGGCAAGAGGTAGTAAAAGCTGTGGAAGCTGAAGAAGATCTTGAGTTAGTTGGAATGGTGGATGTCAAAGAGTTTCCCGAAGATTTAAAATCTCATGCTGTTACTGGGAAAGATTTGTCAGTTGTCCTAAAGGATAGTAAGGCAGAAGTAATGGTCGACTTTACCCAACCGGATACAGTAATGAAAAATATAGAAACTGCCATTGTAAACGGAGTTTCGCCGGTAGTAGGTACCACAGGTTTGAGTAAAGAAGATTTAGATAGAATTCATATTTTATCTGAAAAACATAATGTAGGCGTAATAATTGCACCTAATTTTGCGCTTGGGGCTATTTTAATGATGCATTATGCAGCAAAAATTGCAAAATATATGCCGCACGTTGAAATTATTGAGTTACATCATAACAAAAAATTAGATGCGCCCTCCGGTACAGCAATTAAAACTGCACAGCTCATTGCAGAGCAAAGGGACAATTTATCATTAAAAGAAGAAAATTCCGCCCGTGGAGATTTATACAACGGGATAAATGTTCACAGCATAAGATTACCTGGACTTGTAGCACATCAGGAGGTAATTTTTGGTGGACAAGGGCAAACTCTGACCATTAGGCATGATACGACCAGTAGGGAAGCATTTATGCCAGGAGTAATTATGGCTATAAGGGAAGCAAAAAATGTAAAGGGGGTAATATATGGTTTAGAAAATCTTCTAGATTTGTAAAAATTATTAATCACCTCCATCTAATTCTCCACATATGATAATAACAAAAAAATGCTACTATGTGGGGGAATTTTATGGCAGAAAACCTTGCTGGAAAAAAAGTTTCCATAATTGGCGGGGACGTGCGGGAACTTTATGTAGCTTCGGAATTACTAAATAAGGGTGTTAATATTGTATTATATGGCTTTGAAGCAATTAAAAGTGTAAATGATCCTATATCAGTCCATAAGTATCTTGGCTGTAATATTTTTGCTGATATAAATACTAGTGATGCAATAATACTACCTATGCCAGGGGTTAATGTGACTGGGAAGGTGATGGCACCATATTCAAAGGAACCTATTATTTTTGATGAAAAACTTTGTAAAACGATTAAAACTGGAATTCCAATTTTTGTTGGGGTGGAAAATTCGTACTTAAAAAAACTACAATCCAAATTTGAATGGTACGTAGTGCCTATAGCCGATTTGGACCATGTAGCAGTTTATAACTCAATTCCTACTGCTGAAGGTGCATTGGAAATTGCAATGAAGGAACTTCCAATAACAATACATGGTAGTAATAGCCTGGTTCTTGGATTTGGCAGGGTTGGAATTACAATGGCACGAGTACTACGATCTTTGGGTTCTAATACTATGGTAGCTGCAAGAGATCCTGCACAAATTTCCAGGGCCTTTGAAATGGGCTGTAATACCGTGCACCTTGAAAATTTAAAATCTATAGTTTCCGAATGTGATATGATTTTTAATACCATTCCCGCCATGGTATTAAATGGAGAAGTCCTTTCCAGGATGTCTAAAAAAACCCTTATTGTGGATTTGGCATCTTCTCCGGGTGGAACAGATTTTGAAGAAGCTGAACGCTTAGGAATTAAGGCCATCTTAGCGCCCGGTTTACCTGGAAAAGTTGCTCCGGAAACTGCAGGTAAGATTTTAGGGAAAGTATACCCCAAATTACTTTCTGACCATCTAGTGAAAGATGGAGGTGTTAATAGTGAGTCTTAAAGGACTAAAAGTTGGTTTTGCTCTAACTGGTTCTTTTTGTACTTTCTCAAAGGTTCTTCCCCAAATAGAAAGACTTGTGAAGGAAGGTTGTTCTGTATATCCAATTATGTCGTATTCTGCATTAAATACAGATACTCGTTTTGGTAGCGCTAAAGAGTGGAAAGATAAGATTACAGCTATTGCAGGGCATGAACCGATAACTACAATAAAAGATGCAGAACCAATAGGGCCAGACAACTTTTTAGATGTAGTAATAATTGCACCTTGTACCGGTAATACGCTTGCTAAACTAGCAAATGGTATAACAGATACACCTGTCTTAATGGCTGTTAAGGCACAACTACGAAATAAAAAACCTGTTATTCTAGCAATTTCTACTAATGACGGTCTCAGCATGAATGCTAAAAATTTAGGTTTAATTCTCAATACTAAATTGATTTATCTTGTACCCTTTGGACAGGATAATCCAGAGAAAAAAGCGAATTCATTAGTTGCTCATATGGAATTAATTCCTGAAACAATTGAATATGCCATGAAAAATGAGCAAGTACAACCTTTACTTCGTGAATATCGCCAGTAGTAGTTTAGGAGGTAAAAGCTTTGAAGAAGTATAATGTAGCTTTAGTCGGAATTGGAGCAGTAGGTAAAACAATGTTGGAAGTTCTTGAGGAGAGACAGTTTCCTGTTGATAAACTAAAAATTCTTGCCACTGAGAGATCAGCAGGGAAAAAAGTTAGATTTGCTAATCATGAAATTACAATTGAAGAAACTACAAACAATTCGTTTTCTGGGGTAGATATAGCACTTTTTGCCGGTGGTGCCGCCAGCAAATTGTATGCAAAAGAAGCTGCTAAGTCTGGAGCAGTTGTAATTGACAACAGCAGTGCTTTTCGACTGGAAGATGATGTACCGCTAGTGGTTCCTGAAGTGAACCCGGAAGATTTGAAATGGCATAACGGTTTAATTGCTAATCCCAATTGTTCTACTATCCAAATGGTAGTAGCATTGAAACCCCTGCATGATGCAGCAAAAATTAAAAAAGTTATTGTATCCACTTATCAAGCGGTTTCAGGAGCAGGACAGGAAGGTATGGATGAATTACTGCAACAAACTGAAGATATTTTAGAAAATAGGGATTTTTCACCTTCAGCTTTTAATCATCAAATAGCATTTAACCTAATACCTCATATCGATAGAGTTATGGAAAATGATTACACAAGAGAAGAAATGAAAATGGTAAATGAAACTCAAAAAATGTTTCATAATAAAGATATTAAAATATCTGCCACAGCTGTAAGGGTACCTGTACTTCGGAGCCATTCGGAAGCAATAACGATCGAAACTGAACATGAAATTACTCCTGAAAAGGCTAGGGAAGTACTAAAATCTGCTCCCGGTATAATAGTTGTAGATGAGCCGGAAAACTTAAAATATCCGATGCCGGTTCATTGTTCTGGTACTGATGAGGTATATGTAGGTAGAATAAGAAAAGATTTAGCTTTTGAAAAGGGATTAAGTTTTTGGGTAGTAGCTGATCAACTTCGAAAAGGTGCTGCTACCAATGCTATCCAAATAGCGGAAAAATTACTTGAGGAGAAGCTGATTTAATTGGGGTGTTTTGAGATGAAAAATATATTGGTTCAAAAATTTGGAGGAACTTCTGTAGCTACAGCAGAAATAAGAAAACAAGTTATACAAAAAATTGTCAATGCTAAAAAAGCTGGATATGAGGTAGTGGTTGTGGTTTCAGCCATGGGCAGAAAGGGAGCACCCTATGCAACTGATACTTTGATTCAACTGGCAAAAGAAAGTGGAAATACGGTTTCAGCCAGAGAAATGGATCTCTTAATGTCTTGTGGTGAAATTATATCAGGTGTAGTTTTAGCTACCACACTTCAAAACATGGGCTATGAGGCAGTATTTTTGACAGGAGCACAAGCAGGAATTATTACTAACAATGAATTTGGTAATGCTTGTATATCCAGAGTAGAACCAGATAGGGTTAAAGAATATTTAGAGAAAAAACAAATAGTTATTGTGGCTGGCTTTCAGGGAATTTCAGAAGATGGTGAAATTACTACATTGGGTAGAGGTGGTAGTGATACAACTGCTACAGCTCTTGGTGTTGCATTAAATGCTGAGGCAGTAGAAATTTATACAGATGTTGATGGTGTAAAGACTGCCGATCCTAAAATAGTTGGAGATGCTAAAACTTTAGAAAATGTGACTTATAATGAAGTTTGCCAGTTAGCATATGAAGGTGCTAAAGTTGTTCATCCTAGGGCGGTTGAGATTGCTATGAAATACAATATTCCTTTAAGGGTAAAATCTACCTTTACAGATGATCCTGGAACACTAGTTAGCAATACGAAGAGTGATGCCCTGGAATTGAATGAAAGACTTATTACAGGAATCACTCAGATTCCTAACTTAACACAACTTAGGATAGATACCTCTCGAACTGAAGATAATAAAATTCATTTGAGGATTTTTAAGGCAATGGCACTTGCTAAAATTAGTGTAGACTTTATAAATGTCTTTACAGATGAAGTTATATTCTGTGTTAAGGACGAAGTTACAGAAGACGCCATTAAGATTTTGGAAAATATGAAACTTGAGGTTAAAGAAAACCGAGGATGTGCCAAAATAGCAGCCGTAGGTGCAGGTATGACAGGTATCCCGGGGGTAATGGCTAGAATAGTTGAGGCATTAACTGATGCAGGAATTGAAATCTTACAGTCAGCAGATTCATATACAAGTATTTGGTGTCTCGTAAAAAAAGAAAAAATGGAAGATGCTGTTAAGGCATTGCACCATCAATTTAATTTAAATAAGTAAAGAGGTGGAAGAAATTGGATTTTGGTCGTGTTATAACTGCTATGGTTACACCCTTTGATGAAAATTTAAACGTAAATCATGATGTATTATCTGAGTTAGCAAATAATTTAATTGCACATGGAAGCGATTCATTGGTAGTATGCGGTACTACAGGAGAGTCACCAACTCTCAGTAAATCTGAAAAAATCGAGATGTTTGAAACAGTTGTAAATGCAGTAAAAGGAAAGGTTCCAGTTATAGCAGGTACAGGCTCTTATTCTACAAAGGATAGTATAGAACTCTCTAAAGAAGCTGAAAGAGTAGGCGCTCAAGGCCTTTTGCTAGTGGTTCCATATTATAATAAGCCTCCACAGTATGCTTTATATGAACATTTTAAAGCAATTGCAGAAGCAGTCCATTTACCAATCATCTTATATAATGTTCCTGGAAGAACTGTAAGAAATATGGAACCTGAAACTGTTATAAAGTTAAGTGAAATAGATAATATTGTAGGAATAAAAGAGGCCGCAGGTGATATGGATCAGGTTACCGCAATCAAAGCAGGAGTGGATGATGACTTTAGAATTTATAGTGGTGACGATTCAATGACATTACCAATGCTCAGCGTTGGCGGCTATGGTGTTGTCAGTGTATGTTCTCACCTGGTTGGTAATGACATTAAAAAAATGATTTCAGCATATGTAGAGGGTAAGGTACAACAAGCAGCATCTCTTCATCTAAAACTTTTTAAATTATTTAAAACCATGTTTATAACTACTAATCCTATGCCTTTAAAATATGCACTTAATTTAACAGGATGGGATGTAGGAGGTTACAGACCACCAATGTATGAGATTCAGGAAAACCATAAAGAGGCTGTAAAAAGTGTATTAGATGAACTTAATTTGATTTAAAAGTGGCATTCTTGCCACTTTTTTATTTTAATTCTTAATAATGTATTAAAACGTATATAAATGCAATACTAGAAAAAGGAACCCTTGTTTTAAAATAACGTATAGATTATAATCAAAATAAGGATGATGTGCGGCTTAAGTATTTAAGGCGCTACTCCCGTGGGGTAGTGCTTTTATAGTATAAATAAGCCTGCTAACCCAGGACGCCGGGTTTTTCATATTTAAACAACAGGAGGTGGATTAATGACAGAAACCGAGTCGAAGTTTTCTCTTATTCCTTTAGGTGGCTTAGGAGAAATTGGGAAAAACATGACAGCGGTTAAGTTCGGCGATAATATTGTTGTTATAGATTCGGGCTTAACATTTCCTGAAGATGAATTGTTGGGAGTTGACATAGTAATTCCTGACATTACTTATCTGCTGGAAAACAAAGATAAAGTTCGGGCAATATTACTAACTCACGGACATGAAGATCATATAGGTGCAATACCTTATGTACTTAAAGAGTTAAATGTTCCCATATATGGGACAAAGCTTACCTTAAGTTTATTGGAAGTAAAATTACGTGAAACCGGAATACACAAGAAAGCTAAACTCAATACAATTAAACCACGTGATACACTTAAAATTGGGCCATTTAAAATTGAATTTTTTAGAGTAAGTCACAGTATACCGGATGCTGTAGGTTTAGCAATTCACACACCTATCGGCATCATTGTACATACTGGTGACTTTAAATTCGATCAAACACCCGTAGACGGTGATATGATTGATATCAGTAAACTTGCTGAGTTAGGGGAAAAAGGTGTATTGGTCCTGCTTTCTGATAGCACTAATGCTGAAAGACCGGGATTTACCATGTCTGAAAAAATTGTTGGCAAAACCTTTGAACAAGCATTTGCGGCAAGTAAGGAAAGGATTATAGTAGCAAGTTTTGCATCTAATGTGCATAGATTGCAACAAGTCATAAGTACTGCGCATATGTTTGATAGAAAGGTCTCTGTAGTTGGAAGGAGCATGGTAAACGTTGTAAATGTTGCTTGTGAAAAGGGGTATTTAAATATTCCCAAAGGTACCCTTGTAGAATTGGATGAATTGCTAAGACTTCCTAAAGATAAAGCCGTCATAATCACCACAGGCAGTCAAGGAGAGCCTATGTCTGCTCTTACAAGAATGGCAATGTCTGATCACAGTAGACTTGAGATATTGCCTGGAGATACAGTGATTATTTCTGCAACTCCAATACCCGGAAATGAAAAAATGGTTTCCAAAACTATAGATCAACTCTATAAACAGGGAGCAGACGTTATACATGAAAATGTTGATGGTGTTCATGTTTCCGGGCACGCAAGCCAGGAAGATTTAAAATTAATGCTTAATTTAATAAGGCCTAAATTTTTCATTCCGGTGCATGGAGAGTATAGAATGTTAATAAAACATGCTCGTTTGGCTGAAGATGTTGGTATTCCAAGAGAAAATATTTTTGTTATTGAAAATGGTCAAGAGATTGAGTTTTCTAAAAGCACTGGTAGAATAGCAGGTAAGGTACCTGCAGGAAGGGTACTGGTAGACGGTTTAGGCGTTGGAGATGTGGGTAACATTGTCTTGAGAGACCGAAAACAATTATCAGAAGATGGTATTTTAATAGTAGTGGTTACAATTGACAAAAAGACTGGGAAAGTCTTAGCTGGTCCAGATATTGTTTCAAGGGGTTTTGTTTATGTTCGTGAGTCAGAAGAACTTTTAGAAAATGCTAAATCTAGAGTTAAACAAGTTTTGACAAGATGTGAAGAACAAAAGACTACTGAATGGGCAGTAATTAAATCTGAAGTTAGAGATACCCTAAATAAATTTCTATATGAAAAAACAAAAAGGCGTCCTATGATATTACCTATAATTATGGAGGTTTAAAATACACGGTTTAAAAACCGTGTATTTTTTTAAAGATCAT